>Ga0209518_1001234_pt1 | contig 28629 bp, 32 predicted proteins | sample RifGroB1_FD_183993 | JGI IMG/M metagenome (GOLD analysis project Ga0209518, IMG submission 183993) | Groundwater microbial communities from Rifle, Colorado, USA - Groundwater B1 (SPAdes) (version 2) | ecosystem: Environmental > Aquatic > Deep subsurface > Groundwater | place: Rifle, Colorado...
AGTCGTATCCATCACATATGCTCCTGTTCCAAAAGTTCCTGCTAATACCGAGGCTGCCGGAAGTCCTGTGGCATTGGTTAATACAAGAGCTGATGGAGTGCCAAGAGCTGGAGTGATCAATGTCGGCGATGTCCCCAATACTACCGCGCCCGTGCCGGTAGAAGTCGTAGTCCCTGTGCCGCCGATAGCCACTTCCAGCGTCCCTGTAGAAAAGAATGAAGTTGCGCTATCTCCTGTCAATGCCCCCCCCGCCTCCGCGTCCCCTGCGGCATAGTTACCAGTGGTATCGGTTGTCAGAGCTACGGAATTGGCCTGTATCGTAGCCGTTGCGCCAGAAGTAACCACATCCCCGGTTAATGCTCCTGCCTGATAACCAGAGCAAACTGAACCCGTAGTGCAGGCAGTTCCTGTCTCGGCAGGCAAGGTAATGATCGTAGTTCCCGCTATTGCAGTAGGTTTCAGGGCCGTAGTGCCAGAGGTTGCGCCTTTGAAGGTAAGGGTATTACCTTGTGTGCCGTCAAAAGCCGCGCCAGATGTAATGTCGCCTACAGTGGTAATGTCGCCAGATCCTCCGGCTAAAGAGGCAGTGCCATCTGCATTGTCGGTAAGTTCAGAGTTACCCACTTTTAGTTTATAAACAATAATAGATGGGCTTCCATCTTCTTCCTCTACCCAGGTTTTTATCCCTTCCGAACTATCCTGGGCGTAAAGCGGAGTCAACAGAAATAACCCAAACAAGAGTATGAATATTTTTTTCATCGTAAATATGTTACTTGTGCTGTTGCCGAAGTAGCGCCTGTGCGGATGAACTTTACATTATTTAGCTGGCTATAGCCTTCCAATAATAAAGATTGTGTTGGATTGTATAAATGCCCGACTGTAGAGCTGGGGTCAGTCCCGTCCATCCGCATCCGGCATTGAGAAGTTTCAAAAGTAATGAATACCCGCTTGGACTTTGGCGCAGAAGCGAGTTTGCTGGCAGTCAATCCTATGGCTATGTTGGCAATGGTAATGGTTTCAAAGTCGTAAGGCGTATATTTACCGATTATATGCTGCCGCGCGTCTATCATTGGTTTAGTTTTTTCCTTTCATTCTTTTCTTTCCGGATAATGAACGCTTGTGCTTCGTCTGGGTCTATGCGTTTAATATAAATTCCCGATAATAAACTTAGCAAAATATCATCTTTATAATTTAAGACAGGCTTATCTATTGTAGTCCGTCTGCCTACCGCTCCCGTAACTGCACCCTCAACAGGCACTCTTATCGTTCTTATTTTTCCGTGTAATTTATCTTGCAAATCGTTGTCAGTTGTCGGAATAACTTTAGTAAAAGACTGATAGAAATATTCCTGTTTTCTCTGGAAGGGGTCATTCATTCTGGAAATATCATTTAGTATCCTGTATCCTGGCATAAAAGTTGCTATACTGTCTCCTAATATCACAGGGACAGGGGTATAGAGTTGATACTTATTTCTATAATCAAGCGCCAACATCCCCATTTGTCCCACAGGGCCCAAAGAACCAAGCATATCGGACAACTGGTCTTTGCCGGCTTCCCAGTGTCCCTCCGCGAATTGCATCCCCGCTTCACTTAAATTAAAGAAGGGATATTTAGCCGTCCGGACGAACATCTCCAGGCCTTCCTTGTCAGCACCGATAAAAAGCCTGCCGCGTGGAGATACATAAGCGGGTGTTTCTTCCGTGCCTTCAGGAGTAAGTTGCTTTTCTTTTTGTTTATTACGCAACATAGCATAAACAGACACGAGTGTCGTTATGGTCAGGAGGTTTGCCAATCTTTCCCGCCAAGACAAAGTCCTATCAAAGATTGACCCTATTATGTTTAAGACCTGCTTTGCGTATTTATAAGGATATTTTAAAAAAGGTTTGATAGCCGAACCAAGCGGATGACGGTTAAACTCCTCAAGCTGTCCGGGGACATTATTATAGTTATACGCGTATAAGTCAACAGCATTATTCAGTTCAACCAATAACTGCCTTTCTTCATTCGTCGGAATTGCCAGCCCTTCTTTCGTTACTTGTTTTAACCTGTCTAATGTAGAAACATTTTCAGAGAGTAAAATAACCTTCTTCCAATATCTTTCTACCGCCCCATATAATTTTAAGGTTTTATCCGCGTAAGCATCAACCGCTTTGCTTAATCCTGGCTTTTCAGTGAATTGTCCGTAGAAACTTGAAACATCTCCGCCATACATCCAATCTTCCGCCTCAAACCACCCTCTCGGCATAAGGGCTTTTACTATTGCCGACACATCCCGCTTTGTCTGTGTAAACTCTAATTGGCCTGTAAGCAATTCAGTGTAAAAATCCGATACTATCTTATGCGTATATTGTATTCCCCCGCTAATAAAGTTAGTCCCCGTCAGACCAAGGTGGAACAAGATATTTACCCGCCAATACCTATTCAAGTCATTTACAACCCTCATCATTGTAGTCGCTTCATCCTGCAAATCCTTTATCAGTTTATAGCGCTTATAAATGGCTTTGGGCATTTGGTAGCGGACTTGTCTCGCGACAAAGGTTTTGCCCGTAGCTTTATCTATGATTATGGTTTTCTTTTCTTGCGTTGTCCCGATGCCTTTTTTTATATCGCCGACAACCTCTATCCAGCCTGGCTCTGGCGCTTGCCCTTCCAATATAGGTTTGGTTACGCGTGGAAACCATCTCTGAATAAAATCATTGTAGGCTTTCTCTCCCTCTAAATCTACCATTGCCTTATAAAGCGACTTTTGCAAATCCTTGACAAAATCTTCTGACCCCTCCCTGTGAAATCGCGTCCCCGCTTTTGCTTCTTTAATTCTCTTGCCGCCAGGGATTGCCGCTGGCCGCCCTTCAACATAATGATGAACCCAACCCTCTATATCCCCCTCTATTTTATAGGTAGCTTTTAGCACTTCCCTATTAAATAAATCCTTGGCTTCATCTTTTTGGGCGGTGAATTCTTTAATCAGCGCCTGCCCCTCCGGCGATAGTTGAGTAAAAAAATCTTCAGCTTCCTCTGGGGTATATCTTGCTTTCGCGTATAGTGGATATTTTGTGCCATCCTCTATCCGTTCTCCCGTTAATTCCCATCCTAATTTTCGTAAATTTAACTCCTCTTGTTCGTTTTTCGCTATCTGAAAATCCCTTGTCCCGAATTCCGGTTTTCCGCTTTTAGTTACTTTGATGGACTCCGCGGCATTAAATAATAATTCCGGACTATCTTTAACCCCTTTAAATTTAGTATTCAGGAATCTCTCAAGGATTGTCTTGGCTCTTTCTTTTAACGCTTGATATGCCAATATATCGCCATAAGCTAACTCGCCTACCCTTTTGCCCGACTGTCTAAGATGCATCTCTCTTAAATCTGGCAAGATATAAAACTTTGTTTGTCCTTTGTCTATGGTCTCTCGCATTGCCTCCAGGAATTCCCCGATTATTGGATGCTTAACAGCTTGTTTCTGAAAATTATCCCAAGCCGTAGGGGCAATTTCCCCTAAATTACCAGGCGACTCTATCATCTTCTGCATAAATCTTGCCAGCAGTTCGGTCTTTTGCAAGTAGTATCGCGGATTACCGCTTACCGCGGCCTCGCCTTCCAAGGCTTTTGTAACAGCGATAAGCTCATCTTTTATCTTTGCGATAATATCCGGGGTTAGGTCATCGCCAAAAACTTTGAAAGTTTCCTTATTTATACTTTTTAACAAATTCCATTCTAAGGCGTGGCCCAATTCGTGAGCTAAAACAGAGGCATAATTAAATGGTGGCTCTATGTATTCTGATCGCAGTCTAACTTCTCCCGTAGGCAATACCCGCTTAGTAAGTTTGCCCTTGCCCGGCCTGACAAACTGCCCTACCGCCTGCTTCTTAGAAATTCCGCCAGTTCGCCTTAGTATTGATTGCATCTGTCCAAATTTATTCAACTGTTCTATGGTCTTTTTCCATTCTTCGGGTGTCTTGGCTATATGCGTTACATCAATTTCCCGTGGGCGACTGGGTTCTTTGGCAAACCCCGTGCCGGAAACGGATGATTTAAATAACTCCCCCTGTTTTTCCGTAGACAATCCGAACTTTAACGCAGTAAGCTTCTCTTCGGCTTGGGGTTTGGCTGCTCTTAGCCCGCCAGGGGGCATTGAACGCTGTTCTGTGCGTTGAGAAAGTTTATCCCACTCTGCTTTTAGTTGAGGGAGGGTTTTGGATGACTGAGTCAATCTTGCATTATCAAATATAGCCCAATGCCACGCTTCCTTGTCCCCACCCTCAAAAGCATAGTATTTAACCGAGTCGTATCCGTTCAATTTAGCCCACTGTAGAGTTTCGCTAAAGTTTCCGTGTTCACCAGTATATTTTGAGAAGCTTGGTATTTTACCGAGGTCTAATGTTCGACCACTATTTAACTTCCACGTGGTAACTTCTCCTAAACTAACATCTTCCAATAATTTTGATTCTAACGCCTTCCTTTCCTCTACTAATCTTTCATATTCCCCCCTTTTCTCTTCGGGGACTGTATGCGTCCAAGGGTCTTCCATTGCTCTTGTTTGTTTATATAAGGCATCAAGCCTGCCACCCGCCCCCTTGTAATAGGCAAGCCCTTCTGCGTAAGATTTCGCTGTCGGTATCTCCTCTGATACGAAGGTTGCTAATTTTGCTGATTGTGCCTTTGTTGCCGCGCCGCGAGTTGCAGTATTAAACTCACGTATTCCTTTCTCCCCTCCGTGAAACACTACCCCCTGTCCCTTCACCCACTCATCAAAAGATTGACCTGCGGCTTTGACTTGCTGGATTGAGGCGGGTAAACTTACCTTCCCTTCGCCCACCGGTTTATCCGGTAATTTGGCAAGGTCTAATTTTGCTTTGGGTATGATAAGTATAGGCGGCGGTGTTGGTAATTCACCTATCTTTGCTTTTGCGTTTTCTACCGATTTGCGCACCATATCAAGCTCATTGCTGTCCATCTTTTTCCCTGAAATATTCTTCCCGGATTTCAATATCATTTCTCCTTCAGCAATACTGTTTCTTATCGTCTGGATTCTGGCTTTGTCGGTAATAACGGCAGGAGTAAACGAAACAACAGGTATTGGGGCGATTGGCGGTTGAGCGATTGCAGCTGACGGAAGTGGAATAGTCGAGGTGGCAGGTTTAAGCTGAGGTAATAATCCAGCGGTAGCTGGCCTCGGCTTTTCTGCTGATGCAGCCGTTATCTTTTCAAACGGTTTAATTCCAAAGGCAGATTTTATCTTACCCCAGAATGGCTTATCAGTTAATCTTACAATCTTTTCAGCAGGGATGTTAATATCTATCCCTTTTTGTAAAGCATCTCTCAATTGATGACTTTTTAATCCCAAGCTCCCATATAAAGATTGTTGTTCAGGTGTAGTCAACTTCTCTGTCTGATAAATATCTTTTACCTGCTTAGAAGACAATCTAACTGTTTTGGGCAGATTATATTCCGTTAATTTGGTTTTAGTAAATTTCTCTAATGCCGCGGGCGCTTTTCTGAATACTCCGCCTACAATCGCACCCTTGCCAATAAAATCCGCTAATTCAATAGCGGTTCTCACATCATCATTTATATCAGAGGGAATAAATTTTTCAGTAGGAATAAGTTTATCCAAAACTCCAAAAGCAGTTAATCCCGCCAATGTCCCTACTGGGTTCACTGCTAATCCTGCCGCCATTAAAGGAGCGGTTGCTAATTCCATATATTCTTTTTTGCCTATGCCCGGCCTTATACCTGTAATTTTCTCTTGCCGGGCTAATTCTTGATAATTTTTTCTTACTTCCGGCAACGGAATCCCCGCCGCTTGTGAAATAGCATAGATATTTTGCGCTTTAGCAATTCCCACTTGAGGGGACTCCCTAAAGAATCCTTTTATCTTTTCGCCGATAGTTGAAGGCGGGGCTTGTCTAATTTCTGGAATCCCCCTCGCTTGGGGAATAGAAGCAATGTCTTGCATTACGGCAGGAATATCCGTAATACCAGAAATATCAGCTCCTCGCTTCATAGCTTCAGGAGAAAACGCTTTCCTATCCAGGGCTATACCTGGCTCTTGGGCTAATAGATTTGGAATGTTGGCTAATCGAAGTTTTTGCAACCCTGCACTTTCCTCGTGTGGTTTTTTTTTAAATAAAGATGGTTTTGGCGGTTTACTAACTTTAGAAGTTATTGTCCTCCCCTCTATTTCTTTTGAGTAGAAATCTTCCGTAGGGGAGAGTGTTGCGACATTGCCCGCTATTTCTTCAGCGAAGAAATCCTTCATTGTATTCCTAATCTGCGTTTAGCTTCTTCCTGGGATATACCTCTTGCGCGCAAAGCATTATAAGCCCCTTTCTTGTCTTGTCCATAATCTGCGTATCCTGGCAACACTCGCAAAGGATTAAATTTCCCCGTAGGAGCGGGCGGAAGATTGGCCTTCGCTTTGTTAATATCTTTTAAAGAAGTTGCCACGGTTTCTTCTGCTTTAATTTTCCTTAAATAAGGGCTTCCCTCCGCGTTATATCCGGCAATCTCAAACCCTTCAGGGATGTTTTGAGCGTCAAATTCCTTGCTTTTATACTTCCCCGTCAGCCCAGGCACATCAAACCCGCCTTCTTCGGTAGGCTCAATAACGCCTTTTAGCAGTCCTTCATAGCCAAGTAGGTTTTGTTTCTCCGTTAATGCCTGCTTACCTTCTCTTTCTTGCCGCAAACGGTCCGCTACCTTGCCGATTATTGAGCCTAAATTACTGACTCGCCCGCCGGTCTGCCGGCCCATAAGATAGCCGCGTTCAAGATTTTGGCCTAACTGTGAAAATCCTGACATATTATTCTCCTTATTGGCCGATATTTATATTCAATCCGCCAGACTTCTGAACGCCTTGGCCTCTTAACAATAATTCTACACCAAGCGTTCCCAGGTTTTCTCTGATGGCTTGCACATCCGCGGTCTTCGCGCCGTATATCATCGCGGCGGTTTGCACATCTAATCCCGTAAGACCGGCTAAATCGTCCATAACATTTTTATCCACTCCCAATGCATCTTGGGTAGCCGTGTATTGTGCAGTTCGGGCAAGCTCAAACCTTCTTTGCTCTGTTTCTGCCGCAAGCCCGCTTTCCGTCCTGGCTAATTCTTCCTTTAATTTCGCCTTTGCCGCTAAATGCTCACCGCTTCCATACATACCCGCGTTATTGTATGCGGCGTCTAATTGTTCCTCGGCGGTAGCATAAGACTGCCTTGTCCTGCGGAGTGCCGCGTTATAAAACTCATCATTCGCGGTAGGGTAAAGTTCAGACGGCTTAGAGGCCATTATCTTTGATAACTCACTCCTTGCCTGCTGGCCTAATGGCGATAATGCCTCCCCCTGCATTAGCTTGGCCTGTATGTCGGCTACTTGAGAAGGCATCTCAAATTGCGGAGTTTTGGGAGCTTGGGAAGCCATTAGCGAGCCTGCACCTAAAATAGTTTCCGGCTTGATAAAGCTTTTTCCTAATCCTTCCATTAGTGATGGAGTTCCCGCGTTGGCAACGCCGCCACTAACAGAAGAAGCAGGAACTTGGGCTAATGAGGCAAATCCCTTGGCGGCCTGTGCTTCCGTAGCCGGGCCAACTAAACCGCTGGGAGAACCTAATAAATTGGCAGTATTTGGCTTAACAATGCCCATATTCACCGCGGATGTTGGTGAAACCAATCCTGAAGGAGCGCTTCCGCCAAGTAATCCCTGGCCGCCCAATAAAGAAGTGCTTTGTCCTGCAGGTGTAGTGAATGTCCCCGTTCCAGCGCCCTGCACCGCTGAACCCAATATGCCGCCTAAACTCTTACCTGCCTGCATACCGGCCTTAGCGCCACTTACTGCCCCACCAGCGGCCTTACCGCCCATATAACCGGAAACGCCTTGCACTAACGCGCTTCCAATACTCGGGGGTCCTAACTCTTCCGGATGCCTGGATTGCGCGGCTTGATTTAATCCCACATTAAGTCCTGCCGCCAAAAGCGGCCCTACCCCGGGTATAAATGCCGCAGCGATCGGAAGTATTGTTCTTAGCGCTCCACCCTTTTTCCATCTAATGTTATTCTCATCTTCGTGTTCACTATTTTTCGCCAACAGTTCTTGCAGCTCGTGCTGCATTGTGCTTTCGTCCAATTCGGCGACTCCGGTCTTTCTGACATACGCCTCACCCCTATCTTTAATGGCAAAGCCCAAAGAGTTTTTTAAATCTTCCACCCTTACATCGGAGATAACTTCGTGCAAGGCCTCATAATTCTTATCGTCTAATACCTGAATTGTGAAAATCCTGTTTTTCATCTTATCTCCTTTTTGTATAGTCTTGTTATTTCTCCATTCCACCTGCGCCAACTAATCTGATGAACATTAGGAAAATTGGTTTTTATGTAAACTTTAAACCTGCGCCAAACCGTAAAAGCCAATTTAAAGTTTTCTTTCAAAGTTAATAATTGAGAAACATAGCATATCCTGCCATCAGGATTATCATCTTGCGCCATCCAAGGATCAGCTTGTATGTAAGGTGTTTCATCATCAGTAATATAGAAAGTAAAAAGACAAACTAATTTATCCTGATGAAAAAACGGAATAAGCCTCCCTCGTTCCAACATCTCATCGTAAAACTGCTTATTCATCACGATAACTTCTCCACGCAGATATAAAGCGCGTAAGCGGGGCCTCCTGCTCCGCCGGTAATCGTTGCGGCATAAGTTATCGCCGCCGCGGTTGCGCTGATAAACGCGTTGCCCGTTGCGCCGTTAGCGGTAGAGGTTAAGGTTACATCTGCCGCGGGGCTGATTGTTTTCGCCCCCACAATATCAGTCCATCCTATTACCGAATTCAATGTCCCCGCGCTTCCCGCGGTGGAACAAATCTGATAAACGCTTACCCTATATAATCCCGCGGCTGGCGGAGTATAAATCGTGGTCGTAGCGATATTTCCCATCTGCCCCGTAAGTGAAACTATCGCCGCTATCGTTGCCTGTCCTAATCCCGAATTATTCCATTCTATAAACTCCCAGGTTGAGTTTGTGTCGTCATACCAGTAAAACCTTCGGACAGTTCCCGATATATAAAGCAGGTGTTCTCCGCCTTCGCCAGTCCAGTCGGGGACAGAGGTTACCACCCGCATTTGATACCGCCCCAAATTGAGAATATTACGCAGTTCGGAAACCAAATCCAAGAAAGTTGTTTCCTGCCGAAGTTTATTACTAAAGTCAAAATCTTGTAATTTCATATCAGCTCGCCGCTCTTGCGCCAATATCCTGTCCTAATGGTATCCCATATAAATCACATCCATAAATCGTGGGAGCGGGATTAGTGGAATTATTCTTAATTTTAATCTGAAGCATATTCTCTACCGTGCCAATGTCAAACAGACCGGTCTTGCCAAAGGCCAATTCGTCATTGTGGTCATAGTTGATATTCTCGGCAGTATTCCAGGATACATTCCAATCTATCCTGAATTGAAAGGCAAGATTTAAGGTTGAGACGGAAGTAATCTCTTTCAAATGTATTGCTAATTGTAACATCTTAGTCGTTAAACTTGCCACGACGGGTTTAATTTTTCCAGATACAAAATAAGCATTTATCGCCGAACCATCATCAGAATTGCCGCTTTCCATCTGCCAGAGATAGCCGCTATATCCCGCGGTATAAAGTAGTTTCGCTTTATTGGTAGACATAGCAAAAACAGAGCTGGCGAAAATCTGGCCATCATAAGGATAAATCCCACCCGTCTTATAGTCTAAAACAAAGGCATAATTTATCGCGGTATCGCTTCCCAACACGCAATACAGAATATATTCGTGAGTATCGCTTTTGACTACGGCGTGGAATAAATCGGCATAGACCAGGTTCATATCGGCAAAACTCAAGGGTTGATCATCTGCGGCGGCAAATAAATCGTTGCTTTCTTCGGCCAAGACATCGCTTAATACCTGCACATTATAGCCGTCAAAAATAGCCAGTTTTTTATCGGTAGTCAGGAAAATAAGGACTGTGCCAAGTTCCCCACCCATATCTACCTCTTTAATGCTGTAATGCGATGGCGTGCCAATACCAAGTATCGGGTCAACCTGGAATGTAGGGTTAGAGCCAAGATAACTTATTCTGTGAATAGAATACCGTTTAAAAACATAGAGCTTGCCTTTAAGTATTCTTACACCAGTTATAGAGTCTCCATCATTAGTATTGAAGGCATTGCTAAAGGTATTGGCTGCGGGCCAGGTAGTATAATCAGAAAGCGCAGACCATTGGCCATTATTCGCTGAACCGCGTATTCCGAAAACAAGAGCATAGTTTTTCCATATTACCAGGAATTTGCCGATTGGAGCGGCGGAAACAGCGGAAGCATTACCCGATCCAGTATAAGTATAAAGCCCGATATCTGTATTTATCAAAGCCCGGCCTGACTGCCAATCGCTAAATGTCCAATAGCGAGAGGAAGTAATAGCTAACGCGGTTGCAGAATAAGCCGCTGTCGGTGGAGTGAAATTAGCAGTCCATCTGGCTATACCTTTTGAAATCCTAAATTCATCCATCCAACCATTCAATTCTACCCCATTTATATTTTGTCTTGCACCGATAGTAGGAATTGTAGTAACAGATATATTCTGAGAATTCGTCCCCGTAGAACCTTTTTGAATTCCATCAATAAAAACTTTACAGTCTGTGCCATTTCTTACTACTGCAATATGATACCAAGTATTAGTTGATGGTGACCACTGCCCAGAGGTTACATTTACTGCTAATGAACCCATTATATACCACTGTAAACCGCCAGTAGCACCTGCTAATCTTATAGCGACTCCTTCACCTGCTCCAACATCTAATCCAGAATCAAATAAGAATTGCTGGGAAATAGTATTAAATCTAAATTGTCCATCAATAGTAAAATCCCCTGTGCCAAAATCCCAATCAGCGTGGTCAGGTGTTGAAAGATAATCCCCTGTGCCGTCAAATAATCCACTTGCAGTGCCAAATTTCTTTTGCGCGGTGTCTATTTGGGCATTGCCAACGGCGGTTACGACCTTGCCTATCTCATCAGTAAAAGTAGTCGCGGCATCTATTCCATCACAATGAAGCATTAACTTAGTATAGCTATCCCAGGCAGAGCCGCCGCCTATCGCACTCCAAGTCCCATTGGGCGTGCCTACTGAATTTTTATCCATTTTATACAACTGTGTGCCAAAAATACCTAAAAGCATATTCTTAGAGGCGAAATCCCAGACAGCTACCCCGTCATTACCCCTCGCTCCATTCGTAATATAGACCTCAAAGCAGGCATTATATAAACTATCTGTTATCCAGGTTGTGTCGTCGTAATACGACATAGAACCGTTGGCATAAACTATATCATAATTATCAGCTCCCCATTGCACATAGTTGCTTGTGCTTATGGTAAATGCTCCCTGCAAGACCAAATGGTATTGCGTGCCGGCAGTAAGTGAAGGATTGGTAGTAAAAGTAAATTCCACCCAAGCGTAAGAAGTGGTTAAAGTGTCAGAAATATCAACCGTGTTGGATGTGCCATTAGTAACTGCCGAGCCAGAAGGAACACCGGAACTGTTTGTCTGAATAACTAAAGTCAGGGTATCCGTTCCCGCGGGAATGCCTGTTTTTTTGAGCCATAATCTTATCTTGGTCACAGTTGAAGATGTATTCGGCTTAAATCCCTGCGAAATTTGAGTATATGTAGAGACATCCCGAAGTGAATAATTATAGGTTTGGTATCCTGGTGAATAATATTCATCAAGATTATCGCTTTCCACCGCTGAAGAATTTACTTTAGCAAAACCTCCTCTTCTCATCAGCCTATTTCCTACCCCAGCACAATGGAAATTCCTCATATTCGGGCTTTTATTTAAGCCCATTTTTAATATGGGGGTTTTAGTGTCTTGCCCGCCTGACCAATCGTCAATTACCGACACCGCGTTTTTAATCATATTTATCCGCAAATCTTACCCAAAAATCTATTGTAAAATCTCCATTCAAATAAAAGTCATCGTGGTTAGGTATAGTAAGATAATCACCTGTGCCATCAAATAATCCACTCGCGGTGCCGAAGTTTTTAATCATATTTATCCGCCATAATCAACCAACCTGACTCCGCTTGAACTATTTATCGCAATCAGAGGCCTGCCTAATCTCGCCTGCCGGCCCTGCTTCTTATCATCAACCTTATGCGCCGCATTCAATAAGCGCATTGCCTTAACTTCCCAGGAAGTCATTCCGCCGACATCGCCCTGCTTACCGAGTAAATCCGAGACTGCCAGATATACAATCGCCATTTGCTGGGAAGTATCAGGGACATCAGGGACATCGGTATCCGCGGACAATTCTACAGGCTTTTTTACATAATCATAATTGATTGTAGAATATTGTGAAACGAAAGAAGCCGAGGGGCGAGGGGAGAATTGTATTTTTATTGTGCCATCGGCTTTAGTGATACGGCAATACTGCGGAGAGGCATCCGTGGAAGCAAGGACAACCTGCGTCCACTTATCGTCATCCACAACATCAATCGGTATCTTTATGCCATTAGAATTATACCAGCAAGAGATGATGTGGTTAAAATTAGAAGCCAGAGTATATGCTTGAGTAGAAGCAACCGGCGTAATGGTCGCCTCGCGTTTGAGGTTTTCCCAATTCCGCAGAGATGCTATTAGCCGCAAAGCGTCATTTACCGCCCGCTTGGCTTTTACATCGGCATTAACGACATTATTGATATTAGCGTAATCTTTAACGCGGGTATAAATGTCGGAAAATTCCAACCCAAAATTCGCCATTTATCACCTCATATTAAATATTCTTTATAGCTTCGCTAATCATCAACAACAAAGCTTTTATCTTCTGAATTTTTATCTTGCCCTCGACTTCCTGTATGGCCAGATTATTTTTCATCCCTTCATTAGATTTGATTAAATCGGAAGCGGCTTTTAAATGATCTTTCAATTCTTCCTGTTTCTGCACGCTCTCTGCTTCTCTGGCATTGGCTTTATTGACTTTATCTTGAGCAAATTCAATCATCTCTCCTGACTTAGTCTCGGCAGCCTTAACCTGTTTTTCAATTTTTTCAGCAAGATTAGAAATTTCCGTATCTAACCCATCTCGTTTGGCGGTCAAATCTTTAACATTCGTTTCTAATCCTACTTTTCTTGTGGTTAATATCCTAAGCTCGGTCTCCAACTGTTTCACAGACTCATTGACATCTATTATCGCGCTTACATTTCGTCTGGGCATCGTATCCCCTCCTATTTTTTATGTTTAGTTTTACTGTGGACAAGCAGGCCTTGTTCTGATTTTGCCACAAACCCGCACTTATCACATTCTAACTTTCGTTTTTCCTGTTCTTTTGGTTCTTCCATCGCAACCCTGAACTCCCCCCTATTCGGAAGACTGAAGATATGGTTTATCATCGCGGGGTTATCGGTTTCCGCGGCACGCCCATTTTCTTTAGTAAAATAGAGCGACTCCCTGTTTAATGTTACTTTCAGCCAAGTCCTACCCCCAACATAAAGAATTCTCAAATTACCACCTCCATTTTGGTTATCTCCGCAAAACTCAATAATACAATTCCGGTCCCCGCTATCCTGGCAAAATGTATTGGCGATTGTCCCAAGCAGATTATCGCAAGGATAAGACAACTTGCGACAATACAACGGGATAAATCCGCCCTGCCGAAGGTAAACCTATCTTTTAAAAACATCATTAGACAAATTAACGCGGGTATGCCTGCGTAAAAAGCAATGCTCAAATACTCATTGTAAATCCACTCTGCAAGGCCCATTGGAGTTACTGCCGAAAATGTCCCTAACCCTGCTCCAATCCACGGATGCCTAAAAATCTGCCTTATAACATCAAGCCATATATCAGCCCGCAAAGAAAGCTTATAAGTTGCGCTTTGTGAGATCCTCGCCAGGAATACTATGGAAATCCCTGTTAGCGCGACCAGCCCAATCAAGGCAAGGTTAATGATTATCTTTCTTCTTTGCGGATACCAGAGATAAGTTAAGCCCACCAATAAGGCAAGAAACGGAGTAAGCGACTTTGATAAAAGTAAACCGATAAGCGGAATAATTGAAAGATATGGATTTATTGCCCAGCATACAGGAATAGCTATCGCTTGGTATGCCCCCAGGTGCGACATTGAACACATCAGCCCGGCGTATTTATAAATTACAGGGATACCAAAAAATTGCAGAACCGCGGCAATGGTATTTAGTATTGATACAAAAATAATGCTATAAAGTAATGGCTTGATATTCACAGTATAGGCTACCACCAGATAATATAACAAGCTCCCCAGGAATATAGGTAAAAAAGCGTTGATAGTTTTAGGATGAAACAACACACTCAAGGCACACAAGCCCAGGAAGCCCGCGAAGTATTTATCTCTGAATTCCCTGACCGGCTTCCGTGATAAGGCGAGAATAAATAAAGCTATAATCCCATATTGAAAAAACTGGAATTGTAAAATATTGTTATTAAAAGACATTGTCTTAAACTGATAAAATTGCAATGCCATTACCTGTCCGTTCACCCTGGCAGGAAAACCCACCAAAACGATTATTGGCGATAAAAATAAGAATATCCCCAATGCAAAGTTAAACATTATTCGTATTCTACCACCACATTAGCGTTATTTACCACTAAATAAAGCCCTGTTGAACCCTCTATCGGTTTACCAACAAAATCAAGCGGCTTACCATTGCCTGATGTCGCTTCTGAACCTTCGGTCTTTACATTGGTATTTGAACCTTCCCCCGCGGTTAAGCTATCATAAACGGTAAAAGAGCCATTGGCCGCCGTAGCAACATAGCTTATCCGATAAATCTTCCAATCGCCCCGCTTGATTAAAATATTAGAGGTATAGCCCGCCGTTGTGGATGTGTTCCTATCGGCCAGGACAGGGCTTAATAGAAATAGTCCAACCAAAAAAATGCCCATCATAACAAAAATCCCTTTTCTCATTTTTCTCCTTTTTTACAACGGAGAAGGCGGGTTACCCCCGCCCTCTCCGCCATAAACCTTAAATATACTCAATAGTTACATACGCACCATTAGTTACAACCACCAACCCGCTACTGAAAGTAATTCCCTCATCCCCGAAATCAAGAGTAGGGAGAGAGTCATACTGGGTTGCCTCGCCGCCTTCTACCTTACAGGTAGAAGCTGTGGCAGCGCCAAGAGTAGAAGCATTATACAAGCCATACACGGCGTTTGCCGCATTAGCATATCCCGTAACCTTGTATAATGTAACCCCTTGCGTAGAGGTAACTTCATCCGCGGTTATAACTTTTGACTTCCTCGCGATTGTCCTGGTTTCATCAGCTTGAGAAAAAGAAAACAAGCCGAAGCCCATTAGCATTACGAGGATTAAAATAAATGTTTTTTTCATTTCATCCTCCCTTATATGCTAATTGGATTATCGGAATAGGTCTTCAGCAGGACATAATTTACCGCACTGCCCGCGCTATCCTTTATTACCGATTGCCCGTAAACTGCGGCTATCCCAAGGCCGTTTTCAAAATAACTGCCATCAGGAAACTTATAGTCGCGTCCCTGGGTAATCGGGACCGGCTTCATTCCCCATCCACGCAACGCTATTTCCGCCCCAAAACCGATTACAGTGGCGATATTGCGTTGTGTAATAAGGTCGCCGGCAGTATGCGCGGCGGCAGTTGTTCCGTTTACTCCTCTGATGCAACCTGCAAACCGGTAAGTTGAACCGGTTACTCCACCCACGGTTACGCTGGTATAGGTTGTTTCCTCGCTACCGATTGTAATCGTATCAGAGGAAGCAAAGAAATCACCTAAATCCTTCTTGGTTGTAGAAACGTCAAAATCAATCGTAGTGGCGCTTGCATTGATATTGGCATACAACCTTACTTCCGGCCGTAATGGTGAACCCTGTATGTTATTGGCTGACTTTTTGGCCCGATGAACATACAGAATTACTCCATTGTATATCCCCAAAGCGCCGGTAAATATTCTATTCTTACCGTAATCCCTGGGTCCTGCGTCTCTTTGGGCCTGAGACCACACCGAGTCGCCTTTCAGCCAATACTCATCCATTTCCGAAATAACCGCGCCGTAATACTCTTCCTCTTCGCCGTTTTCCCCCTCAACACGAATTGGGATGGCGGTTCTGGAAAGAGCTAATTTTATGCGGTCAATTTCTTCTGTGCCAAAATGGTCATTAACGCCAAGTGTGGCATTGCTTATCGCGTCTCCTGCATACATCGTATTACTTGCGTTGGAGATAAGCGCGGAGAACATATCGGAGTCAATCTTCCTTTTCAGCCAATCGGACAGTTCAGTCCTGATTGTCTGACCAATATTAAAATTGACTCTTTTCTCCAAGCTCTTGGTGTAGGCAACCGCGTTCCTCAACCAATCTACGGTTAAGGTATATTGGCCTAATGCTAATTGGTCTTCGTTAGTTTCCAATGAATTTTCACCAGTTACGCCAGCAGAGAAAAGCTGGGATACGACATTAAACTTAATCGTTTCCCCCGGCTTCTTGGTAAAATCTTCATTTACAATTATAGGCTTACGAGAACCTTCCTTGCCCTCAAACCTTGACCCCCAAAATGCGCGCCTGATTGCGTCATCACGCAAACGGTCAGCCCAGTAGGTCGGGACTGCGTTCTGCAATACTCCCGCCCCGGAGTCATAACCCATCGCGTTTAGGGTTTCGCCTCTTTCACTACCTAATAGTGAAAAGAGATGTCTCAAAAATTTAAACATACTATCCTCCTTGTTGTGCCAAATCATAGGCATCTTTTTCATCCGAAGAAAGTTTGTCATATTCTTCGTAAGGTAGCGCCTTTTTAATCCCAGCGGCCTTAGATCCTGGCCCCTGGATTGCCCCCAACTTATTCTTATTCACCGGTTGCGCTGCCGCCTGCTTCTCCCGTTTGGACAATATCGCATACGCCTCAACGGTAGCCTGGTATTCGGCCTCCGGTGTAGTGTATTTCTGAAAAGTCCCATCTGGAGCAAATACGGCGTATTTATTGACGATTATCTCATTTGCCAACTGATACAGCGGACTCGCGGTATTCATTTTACCGTCTTTGGCGAAACCAAAATCCGCGCCGAACTCTTCCATCGCTTTACTGCGACTCGCCTGCACTCCTGAATTGTAATCATTCAAGAACGCAGATTCCTTTTGCGACTCGGCGATTGCGGACTTGATTTGCGCTTTCGTATAACCTGCCAATGCCTTCTTAAACTCCGGATCATAACCCTCCAATACCTTCTCAAAGTCCTCATTGCTGTTGGTTTGAGCCGGCGCGGCTTGGGTTTTCGGTTTCCAGGTCTTGTCATTGTGGTCATACTCGGCAAACTGCTGCAAAGTCCTTACTAACGGCTGCACTTGGCCCTGGCTGTCCGAATAGCGTTTTCTATACGGATTAGCTTCGTTCTCCCAGTCCACTGTTGGTGGAATGGTTACTTCGGGATTTTCCACGCCTTCCGCTTCTGGCAGGTTAGGCTGGGTTAAATCTTCCGGCTTTGGCATTTCTACTCCTTTTTTTGCTGTTCTCTCATTGCCTAAAGGTTACAGCGGTTTTTAATAGCGGGGCAATCCGCAAAATAAAAAAGGCGTAATCAACGGATATTATTCCGTCAATTACGCCTTCGCTTAATTACTTGCGGTGGTGCGCTAAATTATTTTAAATCTATACCTTCTTTTACTTCAATCTTATTCGCCATATCTCCTTCGTGAAAATTTATCCGTAATTGTGCTGACTTTTTATTCTCCATCAATTCTTTGATAAACTTAAAAAGTTTTTCTATCTTTTCGTTCATTCTTCCATTACTTCCTTTTCGTCGGATTTGTCTTTTTCCTCTTCGGACATCTTATCGTATTCGTCCTTAGAGACATTGCCGCCGCCGCAAGCCGCCTCTTTGATTTTTATTTCATATTCAGCTTCTTCTTTGTTACTATAATCTTCCCTTATTCCGCCAACCTCGCCTACGATGTGCAATTCTATGCCATCGCCATACTTCTTCCCTTTTAATTCGGGAAGCTGTTTGGAAGATATGCTAATGGATGGATAGTGCTTTTCTTTTTTATTGCTTTCAGGGCTTGCTCTCACCGGCCCATCGGTATTCCTTATTTCTCCCATATCACGCATCTTATGTTTTCCGTGCATAGCCATCATTTTCCTCCCGTGGCATTATCCTGTAATTCTTTTGGTATCCGCTTGACTTCAAGATAAACTTGAAGGGCAAGTTGTAACCGTTTTAAATCTTCACCGGTCAAACTCAAATCGTATTCTATCTTATGTTTGATATTTTCTATCTTTCGGTCTAATCTTTCACAATACGACTTCCAACCTTCGCTTTTGGCAATATCCAGCCAGGAAATAAAATCCTGCCTGGCAGCCGCTATTGCTTCCTGTCTTGCTTTTCTTTTTTCAAAAAGATTTTTAAACACCCGTCCCTGCCTTTGCCTGCTGCGCTTGCGCCTGCGCCTGCAAGACAGCCGCCTGCGCCTGTTGTGCCTGCGCTTTTTCCTGTTGTATCTGCTCTTCCGTCTTTAATCGGACATTACGAATATCTTTTGACATAAAATAATTTTTAGTAACATCAATCATTGTTTGTTCGCTGACAGCGGGATTTTTTCCATACGAATTAACCATCGTATTATACGATGTTTCCGCGTTTGCCTGCTCTATCCCTCTGTTAATATTTATGGAATTACCTACCGACTCAAAATCATAGTTTCCGCCCCAGGCGGATTTATTTATAGACTTAAAAGGATTGCCTTGCTGTTCGGTAAGCTGATAAAGGAAATTATCCTCAAGGTTGTCCGAATTAAGATTAACAATAAAATCATATAAATCCTCGTTGACATCCTGCAATGCCCGTATCATATCATCAAACTTAATGTTGCCTTCACCGATTACCGACAAAATCCCGCTTGCCGTCCTGTTTCCCGCCAATCCTCCTGTATCCGCTACGGCGTAATCCATTACTCCGAATAACTTCTGGACCATCCCAAGCATAAATTCTAATTTGGAAAATTCCATTTGTTCGGATTTGGGAAGTTCCAAGACTCTGTATCCGGCGGGGTTCTCGGTTTTCCACTTCACACCAGGGCCAAAGGGATTAAGCTCTTCTTCGTGGTCTGGCGGGACGAGGATTGGAGGATTGTTGGTGATTGAACCCCTGTCTACCATCTGATTGAATGTAGCGTCTATCAGGTCCCGCAGGCCTATCAGGAATTCAGGGACACCCTTACCATAAGGCCGTCCCTCCATAGGGATAATCTGGTAGTGAAAGAATGGACGCACAGGAAAGTTACTAAACATCCAGCCCAGTAATATTTTCAGTTTAGGGCAGACAAAAACAATCAACTCCTCATCTTTGCCATCTTCGTTTATATCATACTTGCCATACCATTCATAAATCAATATAGGCTTACGCATCGCGGTATTATGATTTGACACGCCTTCAATGACTTTCTCTTTGACCTCACCCACATTCTTGAATTTGCCATCCTGCATATCGCCTTCCCTGCGGGCCAACCAGTCAAATGTCACTTCATAGGTATCGCAAATCCAGTCCCATTCCTCAATTTCGGGGCTGATGGCATTTTTGGGAATAATAATTTCTTTGATTGTCCGGCCATAAACTATCGGCCCCTCGTAAACAACTTTTTCCTCCGGAACTTCTTGCTTAACTACTTCCGGGATATTCCCAAAAGCGTCAGGCTGTGGCTTAAAATCACTCTTTACCGTAACTGGTGAACCGCCTTCATCCCGGATAAACTCTCCTGTAATCGGATTACGCAGATAATAAGTTAAATTTATGAATGGCCTGGTCTTTTTTTCCCATACGCATTTGGCGAAACCATCGCCTTCCATAGTTACAGTTTTAAATATCAATTTCATTCTGCGGTAAATTTTAATCAAGCGGGTAAGCTGATAATTCAGGGCTTCTTGCACCGTCGGGGCGTTAGGGACATCACTTGGCCCGATGCCTCTTGTCCAGACAATCGGCTTTGAACCATAACAAACCTTAAGAAATCTTGGCAATAATCCTTCAATGGTAAACGCGTCAATGGGGATACCGACATCCGCGCACCCGGGCCAAGGTTCATCTTTCGGGTTCTTCTTCGGGTCTTCACCCCAGCCTAACAATCCGGAGATAGACCTCTTGGCTTCATAACGCTTGGAATACTCTTTGACTTCAAGTATCCTTGGCTGTTGATAACCGGCCGATTCTTCAACTTCACGGATAACATAATCCCGCAATTCGTCTTCTCGGTCTACTTTTGGTATCGGCATATCAGGCCCTTCCCAATATATTTACTTTACCGCCGGCATTACCTTTGACGGCTTTCTTCTTTTTAACTTTAGTCCAGCTCCTGCGCTCATCAAAATCGCTTAACTTATATTTTTTTCCGGTATCAGGGTCTACATAAGTATCTTTATCCATTATCTTCTCCTAAAAATCTTGCGGGCAAAATTCAGCATACTGCCTTGCGCGGGCATTATCTTCGGCGATTGCATTTTTGCTTCTTTCACAATATCCTTGCAATATTCTAACAATCCTAACGCGCGGCATTTATCCTGCCAGAATTCCGGAGGAGCGTCTATCATACACCGGCCGTTTCTTATCCAGATTTCGGCAACCTTAAAATCTGTCGGAGGTATAGGCGGAGTTTCTTTTTTGATTTCTTCTTTTACGGTTTCCGCTTGCCCCAAAATAGGACTATTCACTTTTTCTTTCTGCGTTTTTAAGTCTCCATTGTCGCCCATTTAATCCTCCTAATACCCGCTTAATCCCCTGTAATGCTTTCTTCGCGCCGGAGGAGTAAACCGCTCTTTATACGGCTGTTCTAATCTGACCTGCCCCGCGATTGCCCTGGCCATCACCATATCGTCCGATTTACCTTTCTCGGCTTCAGGCTGTCCCCGCTTGGTGTTATTGATAAAAGTCCAGCTCTGGCTGATCAGGCTATTATCCACCAGTTCAGTTGAACCTTCCGCGATTTCTTCGGCTAATTGCGCCAACATCTGCGGACGGGTTGAGCTGTTAGTATTCCAGCCCAACTCCATAGTTTGTTCTTTAATTCCTGTTTTAGTCCTTATTCTGCGATAAACCTTGCCATACCTTTTGTATAATCCCTGATTGACTGAAGTGCCATAGCCCTTACTCTCGCAAGCAATGATTGACTCATTATAATAATACCCCATCTTAATCAGGTCTTCCTCAAACCTTTCAGGCGGGATGTTGTGGTTATAAGCGCAGACTGTTTTATTAGACCTTTTATTGATTACGATACCGGCCGACTTATCCCCGTGCTCCAACCCTTCCGCGGGGTCGCCGCCTATAACATACTGTTCATTCTTTTTTGGAAACTCATAAATCTTAAACAGCCCCGCAGGATCTTCGCGAAAGATATACTTGCTTTCTTCTTTGATGATATTTCCCACAGCGACAGGAAATTTCGCCTTCTGTAATTTTAACGCCTCACGGTTAAAAAACAAATCTCCGGTAGCCACAAAGGCTTCTTCCGGACAGCTTGGGTTTTCTTGCCTGAATTTATTTATATCGCCCGCGCAGTTATTCACGATATCCCACCTGCGCCAATTTAATTGTTCGTCAGTAAGATTGTATTTGCTTTTAATCAACCTTTCTTCAGCAAAGAAATTTTCCTTTTCGGAAGGTGTGATAAATTTTATATTGTCTATCGGATATAATTGCCCACCCTCTAAGGTCAGGGAATATTCAGGCATTTCGTGCCAGGCAAAAAATAGCGGCACCCAGTCAGTCTTTCCGCTTATAGCGCTATTCCATAGGTCATAGAACTCGTTATAGCCCATTGCCGTTGATTCCAAAAACACCATCGTTGCCGGAGCATTAGGGATAGCGTGCCCCAAGCCAATCATCAGCTCATTAAGCGATTTCTGGAAACGACCTACTTCCGAAAGATGAACAAATTGGAAAGTATACTTCCGACCAAGATTGGGATTCTCCGCGGTGTCTATGAGTATCTGGCTGTTTAATCCCTGAAACGCCATCTTCTTTTCGTTGGAATGTTTCAACTGCGGCTTTAAATGCTTCTCTAACCGCTCCTGAAATAACTTCTGCATTTCAAAGATGTAATTGGCTCCGTCTAAATCATCGGCAATAACGCAGGCATTTATACCTTTCATCCGCGATACAAAAGCATAGATTATTGCCTCTATTATCGTGGATATCCCCGTCTGCCTGGCCTTGAGGATTACTACCCTTACCGGCTTACTCGCGTAAAATAATTCCCGTATCTTAGCGATAAACCGCTTCTGCACGGCATTAGGATATAATCTGTTAATCCCAGAGCTCTTTGTCTTTATAGACAAAAATCCGTGCTCTACTAACCTAAACGGGTCTTCAGCAATGAGCCGCAATTCTTCCTTCTGTATCTGCTCGGAAGTTAATTGTTCAGTGGGAATTACTCCTATTTCAGTGAAGACTTCGGACATTGTTTATCCTTGGATAATTTACTAATTTCTTCTCGTAATTCGTTTATCCTTCTTCGCATTTCTTCAAACTTTTCTTCGGTCATAATATTATACCTTTATTTAAATCTCAAAATGAGCGAAAATTAAGACGGGGGAACTGAGTATCCCTACCGCCCATCAACTGTGCCCCCTCCCCCCCTCCTTTTTCGCAGGGAAAACTTCCCTATGTCAACTACGCCATATTAGCGTAACCTTATACACCGTATATAGTTACGCTATACATTAGCATTGTTTGTTAACCGTCAGGGCTGTTATATTAACTCCCTCAACCGGAATTGCCCGCATCCGCGCCAGTCGGCCTACGGAAAACTGTCCGTCGGTGGCCTCGACTGGCACTATCTCCAGCCGGTCCCGCCACATCGCCAGCCAGCGGCCACAGAGCTCATCACACCTCACCGCTGTAGAAAAGTCCTTATCGGCGATTGCCAGGCTCTTAATATTTTGAATAGATTTTAAAACTGATTCAACGGTGATTTGTTTTTTGATGTCTCTCTCAATTTCAGCCTGGCATATTCTAACCGAGGAAACGGTCGAGGAATTTTCCGCTGTTGATTGAGCATATCCAGCGTCGAGAAGTGCTTGTTTTATTGTTTTTTTTGGATCGAGCAAACCTTTTTTGAGGAGTGCTTTTCTGATTGGATTAATTTTGCAGGGCATATTTTATCGTTGCGTTATATGCTTTATTATTTAGAGGTATACCACACTTTTCGCCGTCTGTCAAGTTTTTTTTTAAAAAATGTCAGGAGTGTTTTTAAGACCCCTAAAATCGCCAGGGAGGCAGGAAACTCTTCCGTGGGCCCCTACATATAGGAAATAAAAATAATAATAAAATTATATATATATTATTACTGTCCAGACTACCCGGATTTTTTTACCCCAGAAAAAAAGATTTTCACCGTCGGAGAATAAAAAAAAAGAAAAAAAAGCTTGACAAGTTGTGTATATATGGTATACTCTACATAGATAGAGAGAGGGACACGGCAAGTCCGGCCGCAGACGGACACGAGGAGGAGAGAGATGGAAAAGATAACATACGAGATGGTGTACCGCGTATTGGGGGTTACGGGTAAGAGGCCTTGTAACGGAATAAAAAAAGTGAATGAGTTGCTGGAGGCAGGAATACCGGAAGCGAAACTACATATTAGGCGAGGCACCTGGAGATACGTCGGCAACACGGGCAGGGATTTAATTTCAAGGGAATTTCCACGCGCGCACTTCCACCTGCTCGCCTGGGGGCGGAAACAGGGTGAAGACAAAATACTCGTCATAGACGCAGAGGAAAATAATGAAACCCGATAAACTCACCCGTATCAAAGCCCACGCCCAGGCCGTCTATGCCTGGGCGCTCGAAGAGCATTACCGCCAGGTAGAGAAGCACGCCAGGCGGCAGAAAAAAGAGAACCCAAACCGCAGAGGAGGAGAGAGATGGATAAGGCGAGAGAAAAGATCACTGTAAAAAGGACCTGGGACATCTGTCCGTGGATAGTCATCTCAGGGGCAACCTACCGCGAGGCGCTGACCTACCGCGAGGATTTACGGCGTAGGGGAAACAATGCACTGTATCCTCACCCGCGTCTCATACCAGGGGATTCGGGAAGATAAGATTGACTATAATAGGAATTGCTGGAACCAAAAGGAGGCCGAAGAGGCCGGAAAGGAGGTCAACCAATGCCAGAAAAAAAGCAGGTCATTGTCAAGTGCCCGCAGTGCGGGAAGGGGTATCGCGTTCAGACCGGCGCGTCAGGTAAAAGCCGGTGCACTATCTGCGGGTATCGCGGAGATACGCAGGAATTTTTACAACCCAAAGAGTAGTCTCGCGCCCCCGTTCACTATTGGCGGGGGCACTCTTTTTCTGAGGCTGGATAAAGAGTCTGACAAAAAATCTTCAGGTCAACAGGTGGAACATAAATTTTATCTACCACCCTGACAATCTCTGGCTTGCCAGTCAACCTCCCCGCCCAAAAACAAGCAATTCCAATCATAATCATAATCCCAAACATTCTCATCGCCTCCACCCCTCCCTACTCCTAATCATCCCCGCAACCACACTAACCACTAAAAAAATCAGGCTAAACACTCCCACAATCAGCAAAACCGGCATACGCACCCCCTCCCACCAGGCTTCATAACGGTCAATCCAAAGATACCAGCCGCCCTCAACCAGCCAGACAATGACCCCGGCGAAAAATCTTCCCAGCAAAACCCACAATCCCAGGCTGATTAATAATACAGGTAGAAATATATACCAACGCATAGCTCACCTCCAAAAGTAATTCCCTCCGTGATTCCCTCCGTGGCCCCCTACATACAGGAAGATTATATATATATTATTATATTATATTATATTATATTATATTATATTATATTATATTATATTATATTATATTAAGTAATTTTCACCAATTTCCCCCCAAACATCTCCCTTACCTGGTTAACCTCCCGCGGAATCGCGCCACGCTCTACCAGAGCGCTTAGGATAGCGTTTTTTTGCTCCTCCGGCATAATCTCCCACTTCTGGTCAACCTGCGCTTCGAGCGCCCTGAAGGCCTTTAAATGGGGGGCATTATCCAGCCCTTGGGCTTCTCGTTTAGCCAACCAGGCGGCCCCGGCCCGGAATTTGGCGTATAGGGCCAAAAATGCCTGGTTATCCGGCTTTTGCTCGGCCTCTTGGTTTTTTAGCTCTTGGAACATTTGGTCTCCTTTCTAATGGTTTAAAGTCTTCTCTATATTCCGCCATCCTGCAACTGTTTTCAGGTTTACGAAGATAAATTATACAATCATCTTTAGTTTTGCGGCAGATTCCGTTTAGTTCTTTAAAAGTGCAATTTTCTTTCATATTTTTTTCTTCCACACCCCCACACCCCCCGAATTGTCAAAAAGTAGGAGTTCGGTAGGAGTTCAAACCCAAAAGTAGGAGTTCAAAGTCCTACCCTTAACCCATTACTTTTTAACGATTTACAACAAAAAAATACAGAAGTAGGAGTGGTAGAGCCCAAAACATATGTGTGCGTCTGTGCGTGAATAATATTCATCAGACCCCCAAAATTATTTTTTCTCGCAAAATATGTATTTTGAACTCCTACACTCATACTTTTGTTGTAACCCATTGATTTATCTATCTTTAAGGGTAGGAGTTGGACTCCTACCGAACTCCTACCGAACTCCTACGCTCCTACTTTTGGCGAGGTTAGCTCTTTAAGCCGTTCCGAACTGGCTTCAAAATCAAAAACTACGCAACTAAGGTTATGATTATTTATTTTTTTCTGGACCATTGTATCCACGAATCCCGGCTCATCTTTTAGGTAATCTCTAATCGCGGACTGTTTAAAAGGTGGTTCACGCCTACGCCTTTGATAATCTTCTGCCCAGTCGTTATATAGGCCGTGTAGATATATATAGATTTTTCCGTCATTATCTTGTAACCAATAGTCATCCTTGAGCCTACCTTTGACTTTTAACGCCAGCAGGTCATCGAAAAACATTGAGGTCATCGTTTCCGACCTATTTTCCTGGGCTGTGCGCTCCGTTTCCGCAACCACCCACTCCGCGAAGTTTAGATCCGACTCCCCAAATACCGCGGCATAACCGGCAACTGCTATGGCGTAGTTTATGGATACCCTGGCATTGCGTCTTTTGGAGGCGAAATATTGCGTAGCTTCCTCTAAAACCCTCAGAAAAACCAAAGAAAGGGCTTTTTTGCGCCTCAAAACATCGTAGGCGAACCAGGAGAAATTGATTTTATTCTCCATACACCAGCGCAAATGTTCTTTGTTGCGGGCTTTTTCGCTGATGAAAATCGGGATACAACGCTCCAGGAGCGCGGCATCGTGCGGGGTTTCCTCACCACCAAAGCAAACTGTGCCTCTAATCTTAACCTCCCTAATTCCAAACTCTGTCTTTAACCCCTTACCTGCCGATTGGCGGTTATAAACATTGCGGAAAAAGCCGTCTTTGGCCTGGGCCTTCTCCGTGTTGCGGTAATCATCAAACATCACCGGCAAGCTGGAAAAATACCCCAAATACCGGCCTGCGGCTACCGTGGTGGTGCTCTCTATACTGTAACCCTCCCCCTCTATACCCAGGCAGGCCAATATCCAGGAGAGGACTTTTGTCTTGCCCGAACCCTTGAGGCCCCGCAGATAAAGGAATGGGAAACAACCGTGGAGTTTAAAAACTTCGGCCATAAACAAATTAGCCGCCATCCAACCCAGACAAAGATTTGCTTGCATAGGATTTATGGTATCGGACAGCCTGGTTTTAAATTCACCAATATCAAATTGATTGAGACTAAGCGCGGGAACGCCGGAATTGATTGTGTTTTTGCCCGTGGTAACCACAATGCCGATAGGCCGTATACCCCGCCGTTCTGTCCAGAATATACCATTTTCATCGGGCCGGAGTTCTGAGCCGTCATTTTTAATCGCCACATTGCCGAATAACCACATCTTCTCATCGTCCAGCCATCCTATGTGGTCATATTCCACGATAAACCGCATATCCTCGGCATTGACAAATTCCGACTCCCATAATACCAGGAGGTCATCCGGCTTACCTTTCCAAACATAATTCCCCGCTTTCCAGCAGAATGTCCGGAAAGCGTCGTTGTTCATTTCTTCGGCGGTAATGGAGAGGGATTTTGATTTTCCGCCGCTTTTGTGCGTAAGCACTACCTCCCTGATTAACCCCTCCGAGGTATCGTGGATAGCGATTATAGAGAGAGTAAAATTTGATATTTCTTCGGGGAATGGCTCGCCGTTGCGGTATCGTGTAGCCACATAACAGCCGTGGGCAATGCTAATATGCGAACGGAAATACCTTTTGTCCTTTTTCTTGCGGATAATCTTCTGGGCTTCTTTCGGCAGGATGTCAAAATACTCTTTCGCGGATAGAGCAGAAGCGATGACTTGCTTAATATCATCAGCGGTTCTGCCTTGCGCTAACGCGCCATCCAGGTCAATTTTGCCATTAACCCGCCAGCCCTCCGGCAATACTCCTATGCGGACAGACTTACCCTCTCGCTCCAGGAGATAAGCCATTAGGTAACTGTAATACTCCGTGTCATAGCGTTGAGCGGGATTGGCTTTGTAGTTTGGCAGTCCTGCTTCGGATTTGTTTTCCGAATCGTAAATGATACAGATGTCTCTGATTTGACGGTCATTAAGCGCCTTCACCAGCTCCGGGAAATGCTCACCGGAAAATGAACCAACGCCAGGCAGGGCGATAGCGTCAAAACCTAACTGTGCCGCCGCCACCGCTTTGAATTCCCCTTCTGTAATAATGAGATTTTTCCCCCAGGAAGCGACGTAAACTTGTATGCCGGTGTCTTTTAACCCGAATTTGTGTGGTCGTAGTAGAGTAACAGTGCCGTCATCAATGTATGGTATAATAATTTTGTCAGCCAGAAGCTGGGGATTAAGGGTGGGGGATTTGCCGGTGTTAATCATCACTCCGGCGGCAAGTAGTGCGTCTGGCGTGAAAGATTTATTTAATTCCGCTTCCGTTTTGAGCAGATATTCTCCGCCGCTGAAAAACCTGAATTTATCTATCGTCTCATCGGTGAATCCTCTCTTTTCTTTTAGCTCTTTGCGGTGGGCGGAGGTAAGTATTCCTTGGGCACAAATAGATTCATATATGGATTGCATTATGATTCCTTTCGGTGGGACAGCGGTTCTCGATAGAGCGCTTTGACTGTTTGTTATTTAATACGGCCTGGCTTCTTCCTGTGGCTGGCCCGATTCTTCGCCTTGCGACCCCTCCTCGTGTGTCTTTATCTCTTTGCCGCGGAATTGCTCATACCACGCCTCGGCAATGGTGAAATCCTCCTTGTTCGCTTTGCCAATCGGCGCGACATCAAGGATATAATATTTTATCCCATCCTTGTCAGCCTGTTTAACTTTCAGCGCGTATGTTTTGGAGAACATATCGCCTCCGCTAAACTGCGCCAGGGAGATAAGCTTTTTCCCCGCCTTGTAGCTGGTCTTGGAAAAACTCAAAACCACCGGCATTGGCACATAGGGGAAATAACAGAGGAAATTCATTGTCTTGATTGCCGTCGGCTTTGAACCGTCTTCGCTAAACCGGCACTCGACAGTGCGCGGGTCGGCGGGGTCATTAGTCCGCCAGATT
>Ga0209518_1001236_pt1 | contig 28556 bp, 37 predicted proteins | sample RifGroB1_FD_183993 | JGI IMG/M metagenome (GOLD analysis project Ga0209518, IMG submission 183993) | Groundwater microbial communities from Rifle, Colorado, USA - Groundwater B1 (SPAdes) (version 2) | ecosystem: Environmental > Aquatic > Deep subsurface > Groundwater | place: Rifle, Colorado...
GAGATTTTGAACAAAAGGGAAATAATTGGCTCGAACCGATGCGAGAAGTGATTTTATTGAGTAGCCAAGCCAAAATTCTTTTGTCGCAAGGCGACAAAACGCAAATCCGCGCATTTCTCAAAAATGTCGGCTCGAACTTTATGCTGAATTCAAAACGGCTTGAAATTTCCCCGAAAAACGGCTGGCGAGCCCGCGCCCGCCTGCCAGTCGCTATCGCTCCAGGCGATTGCGGGCAGGTAGCGGGCGAGCCAATGACTTCATTTCCTAACTGGCGGAGGGTAGAGGAGTCGAACCTCTAAGGGCTTGCACCCGCCGGTTTTCAAGACCGGTGCCATACCATTAGGCGAACCCTCCAATCTGCTTACTTTACTCGCTTTGTTCAATCACTTCCACTTTGTAATTCTTGACTACCAGAAAGAGATAGATTATCTCGAGAATGCCGAGGGTGTTTATTAAGAGTATTGCGATAAACCAGTACTTTTGTCTAAGTTCGGCTGAACGCCAAAGGGCAAATCCTTTCCAGACGAGAGTCCACACTATTGTCAGGGCTATGAAGATGGGATGTTCCCCCGCCCAATTGGAGAGTAGTTGTATTGATTCCATGATTACCCACTAATTATACTATAATTGGCCCAATGAGACTCATGGCTATAGATTACGGGGAAAAGCGTGTGGGCATTGCCTCGACGGATGAAACTGGGGGCTTTGCCTTGCCGCGCGCTGTATGGCCAAATGACAAGACTCTCTTAGATAAGATTTTGAAACTTAAAGAAGAGGAAGGAATCGAGAAAATTATAATCGGCGAGTCGAAGAATTTGGACGGCAGCGCGAATCCGATTCAGAAGGCGATAGAGAGATTTAAAGTTGAGCTTGAAAAGTTTGGCGTCGAAGTCGTTTCTCATCCGGAAGTTTTTACCACCCTCGAGGCCCGACAGCTTCAGCCCCGACGCTTGCGGTCGGGGTCCCGACTGAAACGTCGGGAGGCACAAAATAGGATGACCGATGCTTCTGCCGCCGCTCTGATTCTTAAGAGTTTTCTCGATACTGTGTATAATAAAGGCATATGATTCCGCTCTTAGGGCAGAAAACTTTTCTCGACCTTTTCCCCGCGCCAGAATTTCTCCTGTTATCGACTGCCGGTATTGCCGTAACAGATACTGACACGAAGTTCGTACAATTACAGAGAGAAATTTTTGGTGATGGATTCAAGCTGGCAAATTCAAGCAAAATAGACAACCCACAAGGAATAATTGAATCTAATGTTTTAAAGAAACTTTCCTCGCGCTATGGTATTCGCTACGCTCACGCAGTACTGCCGGAGGAGAAAGCGTATCTCTTCACCACCACGATTGGTTGGGTACCTCCTCTAGGACTTAAAGACGCGGTAGCCTTCATCATCGAAGAGAATGCCCCAGTATCTCTCGCCGAATCAGTTTTCGATTTTGAGATTATCAGAGAAGATGAGAATGCCGGTGAGATTAAGCTCTCTGTCTCCGTTGTGCCTAAAAGTGTCGTTAGCACTTATGTGGAAATCTTCGAATCTGCTCTAATCACTCCAATCTCCTTTGACCTTGAGTCGCAAGCAATTGCCAGAGCCGTGATCCATCGTGGAGACAAGCGTCCGCATCTCATCATCAATCTCTCTTTGAAGAAAACTGGTTTCTATGTGGTCGAGGAAGAGGTGGTACAGTTCAGCACTACACCAGCTTACGGCATTGATGAAGGCGACTCATATCCGAGTCTCAATGATTTGAAGGCAGAAATGCGCAAGGTATTTGTCTTCTGGAATGCTCGTACCGACAAGTCAGGTAAGCCAGAAAAGAAGATTGAAAAAGTAATCTTGTGCGGACTCGGAGCAAGCAAGACGGACTTTGTTGAGAAGCTAATGAGTGAAAGTGAAGTTCCATACGCGCTTGCGGATGTGTGGTTGAATATGTCTCCTTCCCGTAGCCATGTTGCGGAGATACCGTTTGACGAATCTCTTGGCTACGCCTCTGTTATAGGTTTGGTTCTGCCTCGCGGCAGATAAAAACATGTTTAAACTGCTAACAGAAGAAGAAAGACAGAAGGTGGCGCATGAATATGCTATGCGCCGAGCTATTGTCATACTCTTCGCTCTTATCTTGGTGCTTGTAGCAGGGGTAATAGGACTCTTGCCGTCATATGTCCTCTCGAATGCCCGCCAGAACGAGGTGCTCGAGCGTACGAGAATCATAGACAGTTCTGGAGAGAGAGGAGATGAATCGAATCTTCAAGCATGGCTTGTAGAGATTGACCGTAAGCTCCAAGTACTCTCCCCGGTGCTTGACACAGATCGACCATCAGATTTTATCGAGAAGATTCTCGACCAAAGAACCACGGGTGTAAGTATCACCGGTTTCTCGCTCTTGAGAGTGAAAGATAAGATAACTCTATCGGTCAGTGGTGTGGCTCTGGATCGCCAGACTCTCATCGCATTTGAAAATCGTATTAATTCCTCGGGATACTTCTCGGAGGTTACTTTGCCAATATCCAACTTGGCCAAAGATAGAAACATTGATTTCCAAATCAAATTCTTACCCGCCCGAACGACTGAAGCCGTTCAGTCGGGCGGGCCTACTTCGCCCGCTCAAACACCATGACTTTCAACAACTCCAAGTTGCTTCTCGCTATACTCTCGCTCATCTCGATTATGCTTCTTACTGTTTTAATTCTGGGAACCTACAATATACAGCTCAAGAATAAGGAAGCCTCCAAGCTTCTCAATCTGGCGGACGAGGCCGCCGAGGCAAAGATTTTGTCTCAATCTGTACGGATGATCCAAAAAAATGCTGCGGAAGATATCGCGGCTTTTGATAGTCTGACACTTTCTGGCGATAATCTGGTGCCTCTCATCGAGGATATCGAGGGAGCGGGACAGACGCTTGGTCTCGACACTAAGATTGTATCTGTTGGGAAAATAGAGGATAAAAAGTCCGTCGAGCCAGACATAATTCGCATAGTGATGGAGACTCAAGGTTCTTGGGCTCCAACGCTTTCCTTTCTTCGTGCTATCGAGAGTCTGCCTCACCGAGTTATGATAGATGAATCAATCCTCTCGAGGGATGAGATTGGCCCCGCCGGCAACGGGGCAAGTTGGCGCTTGAAAATCGTTTTGTCGCTTTACTCATTTGATTAAATTATGAAGAACCCGCGAGCATCTCTTAAAAAGTTGAATTGGAAAGTTAACGGCCAGCTATTTGGCTTTGGCACCAGTCCGGAGGCCGATTGGAAGATTATTTTCATCTCGACAACGATTCTCGCTGTCTTCGTTATTGCTTTAAGCGTCTTTATGTTTATAAAAATCGATAGGAAAGGAATTTTTGTGGTGGAGAGGTCGACAGGAGGGAGGGGAACAACTCTAGATGTCTCTCTTCTTAGAGAAACTATTTTGTATTATCAGAACAAGGCGTTTGAGTTTAAGAGAATCAAGAGTGCGATAACCCCGGCCACTGACCCTAGTTTGAACAACTGATTAAGAAAGCAATACGCCACCATCTACCACAACTTGTGAACCGGTCATATAGCTTGCGAGATCGGAAGCGAGGAATAATGCGACTTTGCCGATGTCGTCTGGGTCACCCATACGTTTCATTGGTATTTTTTCCAGGAATTTTTTAAGTATTGCTTCCATCTCGGGCGTTACTGGCTTACCGGCTCCGGTTCCTGGCGTGGCAATGCCACCTGGGGCGATGGCGTTGACTTGGATATTATGTGGTGCAAGTTCCAGCGCAGTGTTTTTGCTAAATCCCCAGAGCCCATGTTTAGAAGCATCGTAGACCGCCAGTCCGACAGAGGAAGGATGGAGAGCATCAATTGATGTGATATTAATAATCTTGCCGCCTCTCCCTTGTTTAATCATCACTTCGGATACAGCTTTGGTGAAAAGAAAAACGCTCTTGAGATTGACGGCCAATATTTTTTCAAAATCGGCAGAGGTCATTTGCATGACTGGAATGATTGGATAAATACCGGCGTTGTTTACGAGAATATCAACGCCGCCGTACGTTTCTACTGTAAAATCGGTTGCCCGCTTCACGTCTTCTCCGCTTGCGACATCGGTTTGTATAAACGCCGCCTTGAAACCATCATCAGTTAATTCTTTGACAGCCTTATTACCGGCTTCTTCATTAAGATCCGCAATCACCATATGTGCTCCTGCTTCGGCCAGGCGGTAGGCAATGCCAAAACCAATGCCCATGGCGCCACCGGTGACGATGGCGGTCTTCTCCGTGAGATCAATAACTTCTTTTAGGGGTGATAATTTCATGATAGTTATTCTGTTGTCTTGCCGTCAAAATGTTCAGTATCGGCTTCCGCTTCGGTTTTTGTCTTATGGATCACTTTATCCCGATGATGTGGTGGCATGTAGAGAGTGTAGAGCTTCATGGGGTTGGAGCCGGTATTGATGACGTTGTGCGACGTACCGGCCGGAACGATGATGACGCTGCCGTCTATAATGTCACGGGAAATACCACTTAAAATTGCTGTGCCCACGCCTTGTTCCACGCGTAGAAACTGGTCGACATCATGTACCTCTTCGCCAATCTCTTCTCCGGCCAGAAGTGACATCAGCACAAGCTGGCTATTTTTATCAGTATATAAAACTTTGCGAAAATTCTCATTTTCGAGCGAGAGTTTTTCAATGTTGGTGACATAACCTTTCATAACTACATTTTAGCACAAGATGAAAAAGACGCGATTTCGTATCGCGCCTTTTTCATCTGGTGTCCCCGGCAGGAATCGGACCTGCATAACTGGCTTAGAAGTCCAGTGTTCTATCCATTGAACTACGGGGACAAGGGGGTAACAGAGAATATGCTAGCATATTCTCTGTTTCCGAACGCAGTTCTCGATACGAAATGACAAGGAACAAGCTTGCTGCTGGGTTGATCTTTTGGTATATTGAGAGTATGAGAAAGACGACCAAAAATACATCATATGCAGTTATTTTCACTCCGGCTGAGGAAGGCGGTTATACTGCCACCGTTCCAGTTTTACCAGGTTGTATTTCTGAAGGCGACACCTTCGAAGAAGCGCAAAGAAATATCTCCGAAGCTATTGAACTTTATATAGATATTGTAAGACCAAAAATTAAAAAATCAAAACTCGCAGATTTTGTTATTGCTCCGGTGAGTGTTGGCGCTTGAGAATAGCATGGTGAAAATTCCTCAACTGACTTCCGCGCAGGTTGAGAAATTGTTGATTGGGAAAAATTTTGTTTTTGTAAGACAGAAAGGGAGTCACAAGATTTTTACGAATGGAGGCCTTGTTGTTGTCGTGCCATTTAGGCGGAAACCTTTGAAAAAAGGAACACTCGTTGCAATTTTAAAACGAGCTGGTTTGAAGTAAATCTCGGGTAATTAGATATCTCAATTTCTCTGCTGAGCAAGTTTTTTCACGGCGTTGGAAACGGCCAACACTACTTTTCTGTCAAAGAGGTCTGGAATGATTTTCTCTCTAGTTGGTCTCTTGACCACGGCCGCAAGTGCGAAAGCCGCGCTAATTTTCATTTCATCGGTGATTTCGGATATGCGGGATTCTATCGCACCTTTGAAAATTCCCGGGTAGACAAGAACATTATTAATTTGGTTTGGGAAATCGGAGCGGCCGGAGGCGACGATAGCTGCTCCGGCGCGCTTGGCCTTGCCCGGCATAATTTCAGGCGTGGGGTTAGCCATGGCAAAGACGATCGCTCCCTTAGCCATAGTTTTGACGTCGGAGGCCTTAAGTAGATTGCCCTTCGAGACTCCGATGAAGACATCAGAATTATTGAGAGCGTCAGTTAGGAGCCCGGAAATATTTTCTTTGTTTGTGATTTTGAGAATCTCCTTTTTGATAGGGGTTAGGTCGCGTCGTTTCCCGCTAACTATTCCTTGACTGTCACAAACCACAATATTGTGCACTCCGTAGTGATGAAGCAATTTTGCGATAGCCACTCCGGCCGCGCCCGCGCCATTTATGACCACGCGTATGGATTCTTTTTTCTTTCTAACCACTTTTAAAGCATTAATCAGCCCGGCGAGGACTACGATCGCCGTGCCATGCTGGTCATCGTGCATCACGGGTATAGAAAGTTCTTTTTTCAGACGCGCTTCAATCTCGAAACAGCGCGGCGCAGAAATATCTTCCAAGTTGATGCCGCCAAATGTCGGGGCAATCGCCTTGACTGCCGCTACTATTTCATCAGCATTCTGCGTAGAGAGCACAATCGGGAAGCCGTCAATATTTGCAAAACGTTTAAAAAGTACGGCCTTGCCTTCCATTATGGGGAGCGCCGCTTCGGGGCCGATGTTGCCGAGTCCGAGCACAGCCGAGCCATCTGAGACAATAGCCACGCCGTTCTTAGTGGCAGTAAGATCGTACGTAAGAGCTTTATTTTTGGCTATAGCGAGTGCCGGTCCGGCAACGCCCGGCGTATAGGCGATAGATAAATCATGGCGATTATTTATCGGAAGTTTCCCGATCACCGAAATTTTCCCGCGTGTTTTCTTGTGTGCCGCGATGCTTAATTTTTGATAATCTTTTTTCATAAGCAGTTCATTATATCATTGCTCATACCATAAGGATTCGATCGGATCTTTGCGCGCAGCTTTCCTCGCGGGATATATACCAAACACCACACCGATAAGGACGGAGACAAAAACACCAATAAATACGGCGGAAACGGGAAACACAAATTTCCATTCAGGATTTACGAATGCTTGCATGAAAAGCGAAACACTGTAAGAAAAGAAAACCCCGAATATCATGCCAATAATTCCGCCTATGGTAGTGATCAAAACTGACTCAAGCAAAAATTGTTCCAAAATGGTATCTTTTGTCGCGCCAACCGCTTTGAGAATGCCGATTTCTTTTGTCCGCTCGGTAACCGATACAAGCATGATGTTCATGATACCGACGCCACCGACAATAAGAGAAATGGTGGCGACTGCGATAAGAAGTGTAGCGAAAATATCGGTCACAGCTTGGACACGGAGCGCAGCATCGGCCTGCGTATCAACAAAAAAATCATCCTTTGATGGATCGGTGATATCGTGTAGTTCCCGGAGTGTTGCCTCAATATCTCTCACAATCAAGGGGATAACTTTATTGGACGATGCCTCAAGAATGATGCGATTATAGTATTTCGTCCCTATAATGTAATCCTGTACCGTTGTATATGGGATCACCATAAATTCGTCAACATTGAAAATGGTGATATTCCCAACAGATGGCAGGACGCCAATCACCCGAAACGATCTTCCTTTGATTTTTATCATTTCTCCCACCGCATCCGAAGGCCCAAAAAGTTCGTCTTTTATCTTCGATCCGAGAACGACTATAGATGCCCGATTCCGCGTCTCTTCTGCAGAAAAAATACGGCCTTCAACTGGATATACCTGAAAAATGTGGAACAACTCCTCATTTGACCCAATAAGAGTTCCTCGCTCAGTTTCACCTGCAAATTCTGATGTTTCTGGCTGAAAAATGATAGGAGATAATGCCACGACGTTTCGTACCCTTGAACTATCTTGCAAGGCCTCATATTCCCGTTCTTTTAGTGTATCTGTGAGAAGCTCGAGGATATCGGCCGGCCCCTTTGGTTCTCTGCCGGCCGCGACCAGAACCGTCTGGGATCCAAGACCACTTAACTCCTCGACTATCAGTTCCTCTGCAGCCTCCCCCAGAGACACAACAATGATAATTGAGCCAACACCGATGACAATTCCCAGAATAGTAAAAAACGTGCGCCATCCATTTTTCCGCAATTCCTGCCACGTAATTCGTATAAGGTCTCTCCAGAGCATGAATGTATTTTTATTGAACACTTGCCGCATTCCCGCGCTCATCAGATACGAGAAGTCCATCCCGTATGCTTAAAAGGCGTGGGGCATGCTTTGAAATCTCACGATCATGGCTGATAAGGATAATAGTTCGACCTTCTGTGTGAAGCGCCTGAAAAACATCCATGACGTTTGCTCCCGATTGAGAATCCAGATTTCCCGTAGGCTCATCGGCAAATATCACTCGCGGATTATTGACAATTGCCCGGGCGATTGCGACACGCTGCTTCTCTCCACCGGACAACTCAAAGGGTCGGTGATAAATCCGATGGCTCATTCCAACGCTCTCAAGAGCATGTCCCACGATAGTATTCCGTTCTCGACGGTTCACTTTCGCGTATAGAAGTGGCCGTGCGACATTTTCTTCGACCGTATCGCGAGGAAGAAGGTTAAATGACTGAAACACAAATCCCATTTTTTGGTTTCTAATACGCGCGCATTCGTCATCGGAATATTCACTCATTGATTTTCCCTCAAATCGGTAGCTTCCAGTTGTCGGACGGTCTAAAAAGCCGAGAATATGGAGAAGCGTTGATTTCCCCGACCCCGATGGACCAACAATCGCAACAAACTCGCCCTCTTCCACCGAAAACGATATATCGCGGATGGCAACCGTTTGGGCCTCGCTTTTTCCATATACCTTTCCAAGGCCTGAAACATTAATGATTGCCATAGAGATTAATACACGACTACGGACTCTCCTTCCGAAAGTCCTTCTGTGATTTCCACGAATCCTTTTGAATCGACAATGCCGACTTCCACCTTTCTCTCTTCGGGTTCGTTTCGCGCGTTTGCTACCCGAATATAGCGATTCTCGCCACGTCGGATAACGGCTCGCTGGGGTACCGCGAGGACGTCGGTTTTCTCGCTGGTAACAATATTAATGTTTGCCGTCATGCCGGATTTTATCCGCAGATCCTGCGTCTCGAATTCAAGAGTGCTTTTGTATGTTGCAACGCCCTGAATAATCTCTTCCGCGGGTTCGATATTAGTGAGGATCGCAGGGAAAGGTTCTCCTGATCCGTACGCATCAAGCGTTACTATAGCATGATCGTCTATTTTCACTTTTGTGATATCTGCTTCGGGAATATTGACGCGTATGAGATAATGGGTTGCCATTGCTGTTACGATGACCTTTCCCGAAACGATTGCTTCCCCCTTTTTTGTCTCAAAGCGAGAAATGACACCTGTAATTGGAGAACGGATAACTGTTTTGGAAAAATCTGATTTTACTTTGAGAACTTGTGCCTCGGCGCGCTTAACACGCGCGCGCGCCGCATCAATTTCATCTTGGGTGAATCCTGCCCGCACTTTTCTCCGTTCTCCCTCCGTCAGGCGTAGAGTGGATACAGCGCTATTGAATTTCTCTTCTGAAAGAATAAGCGCAATTCGGACGGATTCGACATTGGCTCGTCCCGCACTAACATCTGCGCGGTAGTTGTCAAGCGTTTCCTGCGTGAGACTTATCGAAGAGGTGACAGGGTCGAGGAAAAACGTTGTATTGCGAAGGATGGCACGAACAGAATCGATGGCCACGTATGACTGAGCTATAACGGTAGAAAAATCGAGGGTGCCAGTAAGTTCTGATATGTCTTTGTGCCAGTCGTTCAAAAGTAGCTCGACACTCGCGCGGCCTGATTCAATTGACTGTCGAATCGCTGAATTACCTCCCGAAATGGCAAGCTCAGGTCTTGGACTCTGGGGATAATTGATAAATCGATCAAGGCGATTTCGTATCGCGTCGTCAACTTTCGTATATGTGTCGATAATCCGTGCAAGGAGTTCGTTTCTAGAATCTTCGATGGCACGCTCTGCATTTTTGACCCTTATGTTCGCGATGTCATTATCCTCTTCGGTTGGACCTTTTTCAGTGCCTGAAAGATCAGCCTTTTCTGCGGCAAGATCAGCTTCGGCGCGGGCAAGGTCGGCGAGAAGATCGGAGTTTTCAAGCTCGACTAGGAGCATGCCCGCCACAACTTTTTCGCCTACGGAAGTATATACGTTCTTCACTTTTCCGTTACGTTCGAATGAAAGCTCAACTTTTTTTTCGGGCTCGACGATTCCGTTCAGTGATACCACACGCTTGAGCGACATTCGTTTTACTTGATAGGCAAATGTAGAGCCCTCCTCGAAATCATTATTTGGAGCGTAGAAAAAGTACCACCCCGCGACACCGGTTGAAACAATAAGCAGAACGACAAGAGAAATAGTAAAACGCATTATGGATATTGGTTATGCTCTCTAAATAATACAGGAAGATAGGAACGTATTTTCAAAAGCCACGAATGAGGAAATTCAAGAAGAATAATAAGAGAGATTAGTATCCAGAATACAACAGAGATCATACTGCCGAGATCTCCATAGGTATACTCACATAATAATCCATCGGTAGTGCAAGACAGGAGAAGGCCCACCTCGTCGACAACAAGTCCGAGGCCAACACCGATCATGCGAGATAAAAAAAGCTTTTTCCTCTCGTGAGTACGCCCGCTTTCTTCCGGTTCGAGAAGAAGCAAGGCGATGGCGCCGATCGATATTAGAATGATACCAGTATAGAAATGATGAATATGGTATCCAGCGATTTGAAGTTGCCACGGGGAAAAGATGCCGAGAAGCCGTGCCGCTCCGACGGAAAAAAGAAACGCGATAAGAAGCGTAAAAAGAAAGTGCGTTCTTCCATGGAGTAGGTGTGATACAAAAAGGAATGCCCACCTTTTAACTTGACGAAACATCAACCTTAATTATACTCTCGAAGAAGTCCGAGGACAAGAAAAAAAGTTACAAATGACCACTGTTTCTTGTCGATATCCATCCGTTAAGGAAATGTGAGAAATCCTCATGTCGCGCCTCCATGCCGATTTCTTTCATATGTTCAATTGGGTGTGATTCCGGAGTTCTCTCGTAATGACCCCTTATTTCACCATCCTTGAAAATTCTTAAATGGTATTGATATTGAAACCCATGGAATCGTCTAAGATTTAATACTTCACCGTCATCAATCCATGTAATAAGGCATGTCCAGAATCGCTTTCGCCACAGAAATTTTTCCAAATCACCGACTGTTTTCCCCGCTTTCAAATAACCGAGATGGTAACGTTGCTTCCCGCAATGGTGAACCACGTGGGAATAAAGAAGGAAATTCCTGATATACGGGTGTATTGGCGCCCAAAAACGCCAGATAAATCGAATGAAAGAATCAAATTTTATATTCATTTGAGTTTAGTGGGCGGTAGAGGACTCGAACCCCTGGCATCTTCGGTGTAAACGAAGCGCTCTACCAACTGAGCTAACCGCCCTTCTATACATCAGGGTAAACCCTAATGGCACGATGTTATCATATATTATATGCTCTGTGTACGAGCACGTGGCGGAATTGGCAGACGCGCTGGCTTCAGGAGCCAGTGGGAGCAATCTCGTGGAGGTTCAAATCCTCTCGTGCTCACTCATGACTGATTTATCCAAAAACATTCTCTACGAAGACAATGACATTGTCGCGCTCGACAAGCCGGCTGGATTGGTAGTACACCCCGTACCACAGCGAGCTGGGTACGGGGCAAGTCCGGATAGTGTAAGTGAGTGGTTCGTGAGTAAATATCCAGAATCTAAAAATGTTGGAGAGCCTATGGGTGATATAGAAAGGCCTGGAATAGTGCATAGAATAGATCGAGAAACTTCGGGGGTGCTACTTCTCGCCAAAACGAAAAAAGGCCACGCGTGTCTCAAAGAGCAATTCCAAAAAAGAGAGATTGAAAAAATCTACCACCTTTTTGTAAGTGGCAATCTTAAAGATGACCGGGGCACTATTGATTTGCCGATAGGCAGGGGCAGAGGCAATTTTAGAAAATGGGAGGCGAGACCCGCCCGCCTCGCAAGCGAGAGCGTTGCGGGTGGGGGGGAGAAACGTGAAGCCATTACGTATTTCCAAGTGCTGAAACGAGCGGAAGATGGAAGCGTTACTTTTGTCGAAGCCAAACCGAAGACGGGCAGGACTCACCAAATTCGAGTACATTTCAAGGCGCTTCACCACCCGCTTGTTTGTGACAAACTCTACGCACCCAACAAACCATGTCTCCTTGACTTTAATCGCCTCGCTCTCCACGCCCGCGCCATCACTTTCAAAACCGTAGGCGGCAAAAAAGTCACAATTGAAGCCCCGTATCCGGAAGATTTCCAAAAAGCATCAAAAAACCTTATTTAGAGCCATAAATCTGGGTGTCAGAAAAATCCTTGACATATAGCTTGTTTGGGTGTACAATTGAAGCAGATAAATAAAGCTCTTTTACAGGACTATTTGTGAGAAATTCGCCATAGCTTTGAGTGTGCAAGGTCTTGCCTTGTATTTTCGGAGCTATGGCGACATGGTGTCGCTAAGCCCCCACAACCTCGGGTAGAGGGAAGCTCTTGGCTTTCAGCCGAAGGGAGATTATCATGGCCAAGTACAGCAACGTGACCGCAGGGCAGACGGAAGCCTGTATCAACCGCATGGGCGGTTGGGAGAACTTCCTCCGTTTCATCGGTGGGCAGGGCAGGATCGTCTTCGAGACGATTCTCACCATCATCCGCACTGTGGTGGTTTTTTCCAAACCGGCAGTTACCACCTCGAAGGAGTACTTCAAGGAAGCCGGGGTGCGATGGATGGGGAAAAACTTCGAGACCCAGTTCTTGGGCCTCGAAGTCGAGGCGACGGAGGAGGTCGAGCTCGCTGTCCGCAAGCTTGAACAGGCGTCGCTCGACGCCCCAATCCTCGCCGAGCTTGGCGGCAAGGCCGAGCTCACAGTCTCCCAGTTCCAGACGTTCCTTGCAGCCAATCGCGGCTCGTCGGAGTGGTTCGTCTTTTACCTCAAGGGTAAGGACGGAAACCTCTGGGCCGTGGACGCGCTCTGGAGCGCTGACGACGTCGGCTGGAGCGTCAATGCCAACTCGGTCGGCAGTCCGCGCAGGTGGGACGCAGACCGCCAGGTCGTTTCTCGCAACTAGACCCTTTGACTCCTGCCGAAGGCAGGATGACACTGGGCCCAAGGGCACTTCGCAAGAGGTGCCCTTTCTTTATATAATTCAATCAATCTGCTGGCACTCTCGACTAAGGTTTGGGGTGGCAGATGAAAACCGGATAATCCGGTTTCAAAAAATAAAATAGTTGGTGCGAAGCGCTAACGAGTAGAGACTCGGAATTCGATACAGTCTCAAGAATAATCGCGAGACGGTGGCATAGATGGCGCTTGGCACGAAACGACTCTGGGCCGTGAACGCGAACTGGAACGCTGACAACGACGGCTGGAACGTCAATGCCAACTCGGTCGACAATCCGAACAGGTGGAACGCAGACAACCAGGTCGTTTCTCGAAACTCTTCAGTTTCTCCCACTCTTATGGGCGGGAGTTTTTGTTTAAGATTCCCTTTTTCCAACCGCCCAGCTCTCGACCGATTTCCTCAAGCTTTTCAAGAAATTCAACATATTGCTTGGTAGTCATCAGTTTATTCTCCCACAAGATTTCCGAGAAAAATTTAATTCTGTCTATTTTCAATATTGCTTGCTCTAGGAAAGGGATCTTATTTGAAAGAGAAGCGTATCTGCCTTTGTAAGTCAGTTCCAAGGTTTCAAGAAATAAATCATCTATTTTCTCCCCGATGCCAAAGCGTTCTGGCTTAGATATTTTTTTATACAATTTTAACCAATATGTGTAAGTATTCTTTTCCTTAAAAAGTACCGAAGGTACTTTTGCGGGGGGGGGGTAATGTTAGTCTTATCCATATGTACGAGCTTATCATATCTTTGGAAAATCTTTTTGACGCATGGCAAGAGTTCCTTAAAGGAAAGAGAAAACGCAAAGACGTGGCTGAATTCTCCGAAAACCTTTCAAAAAATATATACAATCTTCATTTGGATTTAGTCAACAAAACCTACCAACACGGTTCCTACCACGCCTTCAATATTTCAGATCCGAAACCTAGGAACATTCATAAAGCCACGGTGCGAGACAGATTGCTCCACCATGCCATCTATAGAGTTCTATATCCATATTTCGATAAAAAATTCATTTCCGACTCTTATTCTTGCCGCTTGAATAAAGGCACGCATAAAGCGATAAGACAGTTTCAAAGATACTTTTGGAAAGTGAGCCAAAATAATACTAAACAATGCTGGGTATTGAAGTGTGATATTAAGAAGTTCTTTGCCTCTATTGACCACAGTATATTGATAGTAATTCTAAAGAAGCATATTCATGATGCAGACGCTATCCGACTCCTCGAGACAATAATTGGAAGTTTCTACTCAACACAACCAGATAAGGGTTTACCTCTCGGTAATCTCACCTCACAACTTCTAGTGAATATATACATGAATGAGTTTGACCAATTTATAAAACATAGACTTAAGGTGAAATACTATATTAGATATGCTGATGATTTTGTAGTTCTCTCACGAGATAGAAACTTCCTACTTCAAAATGTACGATATATCGTACATTTTCTTTATGAAAGGTTGATACTCTCACTTCACCCAGGCAAAGTTTTTATCAAAACTTTTGCTTCCGGGGTAGATTTTCTTGGTTGGGTACGCTTCCCAAACTACCGGATCTTGAGAACCACGACTAAAAGAAGAATGTTAAAAAAGCTTTCCAAGAATCCTTCTAAAGAAATTATCACTTCCTATCGGGGGCTCTTGAAACACGGAAATACATATAAACTACTGGCTAACCCAGATAGTTTGTCTTGAGGCGGGTACTATGTTAAATTGTCTGCTACCAATATGACAGCAAATAGGATAATCAGCCCGGTAAATATTGAAGAGAGGCAAGGGCTCGACTTGCGGTCGGGGGATACTGTGCGCGTCTGGCAGAAAATTGTCGAGAAGGGCAAGACCCGCTTGCAGGCCTTTGAAGGCTTGGTGCTGGCGCGTAAACACGGCAGGGAAGCGGGCGCCACTTTCACTGTCAGGAACGTATCTTCCGGTGTGGGCGTGGAAAAGATTTTCCCGCTCTATTCTCCCGTGATAGATAAGATTGAAGTGGTTAAGCGCTCAAAGATTCGCCGCGCCAAGCTCTACCACATCCGAGAAAAAGCGGCCAAAGAAATCAGCCGTCAGATGAGAAATATTCGAATGGCGAAAGAAGTTGAAGAAGTGGTTTCTAAAGCAGAAGCAAAGTAATATTAACAACAATGCGCGGGTGCTGTAACGGTAGCCAGGCTGGCTTGAGGTGCCAGTGTCCGCAAGGGCGTGGAGGTTCAAATCCTCTCCCGCGCACCCGGTTATCCCCTCTGTTTCTGGGAAACTCCACAATACGGTTTGCTGACCAAAAGCGGTATAATATTTTGTATGCCACTTTTGAAGAAATGCAAACTTTGTAAGGCCGTATTCAAGACAAAACTTTCTTATGTGAAAAATGGGTGGGGTAAATATTGTTCGGCAGAATGTCATCATACTAGTATGAAAAATGGGAAAGTGGTGGCATGTCATACTTGCGACAAGGAAGTATATAAATCATTAAAGGCTCTGAGAATTTCTAAAAGTCGAAAATGGTTTTGTTCCAAGAGCTGCCAGACAACTTGGCGCAATACTGAGTTTAGTGGAGCCAAACATGCTAACTACACAAATGGTCAGTTTACGTATCGGAGTCTGTTGAGCAGAACTAAAATTCCTAAGAAATGTAGATTGTGTAAAACTGAAGATATCAGAATACTCGCCGTTCATCATGTAGACGAAAACAGAAGTAATAACAAAGTAGAAAACTTGATATGGTTGTGTCATAATTGCCACCACCTTGTACATCGGTACGAGGGAATGAAAGAAAAATTGATGGCGGCTATGGTGTAATAGTAGCATTAGAGTTTGTGGAACTCTCAGATCCGGAGCATAACCGGATAGCCGCCCCTTTTAGAGAAGTATTCTTAAAAAATGGAGCTAGCCACAGATAATTGAAAGATAAACTAAGAAAAACTTTTTTGTTTTGAACTGATATACTTTGGGTATGAACAAAACACTTTCCATCAGTGGCGCCATCGTTTTCCTACTTGCGGGAGGGGTGTGGTGGTCAAAATCACTAGAATCAAATGACCCAAATATTGTCGCCACTGGTGGTATACACTGGCACCCTCAACTTGAGATTTACGTTAAAGGAGAAAAACAAAATATCCCACAAAATATTGGTTTAGGTGTGGTTCATCAACCTGTGCATACCCACGAAGACCTGCCGCTCCTTCATCTTGAATTCGGTGGGCGCGTAACTAAAGATGATATAAAACTTGGCAACTTTTTTCGCAACTGGGGCAAAGACATGAATGAATTCGGAATGAATATGAAAATGGCAGTCAATGGAGAAGAAAATACAGAATTTGGCGATTACGTCATGCGCGACAAGGACAAAATCGAGCTTAATTTCGATTAAGTTATCTGTATCGCTTAATTTGACCAATAGGGCCTAGGGGTATATACTAATTTCGTAATCTTATGAAATATCTCGCGTCATTATTGTTAATAATGAGTTTTGTCGGAATAGGCATATTTGGTTTGGAAGCTTTGGATCACAGCATGAGACATGGACAGTCTGATTGCGTTGCTTCGATCGTGACCAATACTCTTTGCCCCGTCAATCTTAGGAGTATCATTACACACCATTTTGCTGCCATCCAATCTTTCTTTAACGTTCCGATAAGCACTCTTGTCTTTTCTGTAATTTTGTTGATCGCAGTTTCTATAATAGGCCCCATCTATCTTTTCAAGTTTCGATTCTTATATAGCCAATTTATTACACAGAGATCTGAAGATTATAGACTCAGATTTAATTTAGGTAGACACAAACTTATTTCCTGGATAGCCCTTTTCGAACTTAGCCCCTCCTTCTAAAAGCGCGTCTGAAGGCTTGTCTTTCTTTCGTGCCGTATCTATTCCTGTTCGGGGTTATTATCAGTACTATCAATTAACTAAACTTAATGGAAAGTAAAACAATTATTGGCGTTCTCCTCATAATTCTCGTAATTGCGGGACTGTTGTGGTGGGGCCGCCCAGCTCAAGAATCAGTTTCAGCAAATCCAAATTCAAGTCCTTCTGTAAATGCTCTAGAAGCTTTGGAAACTTTATATGATTTTGGCAAGATAAGCATGGCTCAAGGTAAGGTGGAGAAAACCTTTGAGATAAGTAACGCGGATAGCCAAGACATAATTCTCGAAAGAATTACCACCTCGTGCATGTGCACTGTAGCTTATTTGGAAACCGTAGATGGTGATGCAGAAAAAGGGCCTTTCAGCATGGTAGGACATGGCGGAACCGTACCCAAGGCCAATGAAATTATTAAGCCTGGTGAATCAAGAAAAATCAGGGTAGTTTTTGACCCCAATGCTCACGGGCCAGCTGGCGTAGGGATAATTAATAGAGTAGTTACATTGGAAGACAGCCTAGGACGTGTACTCGAGTTCCAGATTAAAGCGGTGGTTACGCCATAAGGTATGAAAAGAGTAATAACTTTCATCTTAATTATCGCTGTAGCTGTGGCAGGCGTCGCTCTCTTGAAGCAAAGTAGTCTAGCATCAGAGCTCTTGTGGAATGTAAGTGGCCAAGGCAGTTGGCTTCTGCCGCTTGTACTTATAGCAGCAATTCTCGACAGCGTACATCCGTGCTCATTCTCCATTCTTCTCATTACGATTGCTTTTCTCTTTGGTCTACAGATGACCCGGAAGAAAATCATCCAAATAGGTGGGACTTACATAGCAGGCATATTTACCGCATATCTCTTGATTGGTCTGGGAATTCTTAGAGTCTTGCACATCTTCAATACGCCCCACTTCATGGGCAAGCTTGGAGCGGGCCTCTTAATAACCTTCGGTGTCCTGAATCTCCTTAACAGATTTTTCCAGAATTTCCCCATCAAACTCAAAGTTCCAAGTGTTTCCCATAAATGGATGAGTGAGCTCATGGGAAAAGTCTCACTACCAGCCGCGTTCGGCCTGGGGCTTCTGGTTGGCTTGTGCCAATTCCCTTGCATGGGTGGTCCGTACTTAATGGTGATTGGGCTCTTGAGAGATCAAGTGACATATTTCTCTGGCTTTTGGTATCTCTTCCTCTACAATCTTCTCCTGATAGTACCCCTCGCAACTGTTCTTTGGATTACCTCGGATAAGCTGGTTGTAGATAAAATGCAAGAGTGGAAAAGAACTAGGATCCAGACTGTGAGATTATGGGCTGGCATTGCCATGATTGTTATCGGAATTCTCGTATTGTTCATCTAATCCATTAATCCATGATGACTCACTTAAAAATCTGCTGGATCTGCGTAACAATAAGCGGTCTCTGGCTTGTTATGAGCGCGCTTGTTGCGTGGCGTATTATGCCATTTGAAGTCTTGCAGTTTCCTATAGCGCTTCTCATGGGTGGCAGTGTTGTTGGTATTACTTATCAACGCCGCTCTCTCCGATGGAAAATTACAACTATTGCAATCGGTATGCCATTTGCATTTGTGTTGATTACCAATCTCACTAAAGTTACTGTCTTTATTGAATTAATCGTATTACTCATCATTGCTTATAAGCTCTTTGTCCATAGTGACAATAATGGTAGTAAAGAGCATGTACACGAACTTGAAGAGCAGATGAAGCAATGCTGCTAAAAACAAAAACATGGAAAACGAAAAAAAGGATAATCCATATATATTACCAATAGCCGTTATCGTCGCGGGAATCATGGTCGCAGGAGCTATGGTCTATAACAATGGGAATCGTTCGTTGCAAGCACAAACTGCAAAGAATTCTAACGCGCAAAATGTTCAAGCAATCTTAGCAGATGGCGGAAGCATTTTGCCGCTTGAGGCAGAAGAGAAAATGCTGGCTACTTTAGTCGCAAACGGGTCTACTGATCCTTCTAAACTGCCGCAAGTAACGGAACTTAATCTATTGTGGGCATATGGCTTGGCTAATAAAAATCAGGTTCTTGAGAGCGGACCGATTATGGACCCGAGATATGGCGGACCTACAAACATGGCATCAGTTGGGGGTTGGACGGTAACGACCGGATCGGTAATGAATCATTACAGCAAACATATTCTAGCTACACTCACACCAGATCAGCAGTCATTTGTGGAGAAAATTGTAAAAGGTATTTACAGACCATGTTGCAACAACTCGACGCATTTCCCGGACTGCAATCACGGCATGGCCATGCTCGGACTTCTTGAATACCTGGCATCGCAAGGAGCCACAGAGGGAGAGATGTGGAATGCGGCCATAACGGCCAACATGAGATGGTTCCCGGATCAATATCAGACAATTGCTCAATATCTCAAAATAAAAGGCATTGATTCAAAGACTGTAACTCCACAAATGCTTCTTGGTGCGGAATATTCAAGCGGTTCAGGCTTTGCAAGAATTGCTGCTCAAGTTCCTCAGTCGGGGCAACAGGGGGGTGGGAGTGGTTGTGGAGTAGGGACCGGAGAAACGGTTGTACCACGAGGGCAGCAGGGCGGATGTGGCATATAACTTATCCACAGTATGTTTGACAGATAGGGTATGGGGGTATAGAGTATGGGCATGTTAGATCAAAAGCTAAAAAAGAAAGCTACTCACCGAGCTAGAATCATTCGTGGCCAACTTGATGGCCTTATAAAGGCAATAGAAGAGGAGAGATACTGTATTGACTTGATAACACAGTCTCGATCAATACAGCTATCGCTCAAGAGTATGGATAGGTTGCTTTTGGCTAACCATCTTCATGGTCATGTGAAGCACATGCTCAATGACAAAAAACAGGAGGCCAAAGCCATTAAAGAACTTGTAGACCTGTACGCGTTATCAAATAAATAGAAAAATAATAAATTAAATTTATGGAACAATTATCATTAAAATCGTATGGTTGGAAATGTGTTCTTGGTGCCGAGGCAGCATACGTTCTTTGTGTGTTGGGCGGATTTCTGCCACTTCGCAGTGTACAGGGTATTGAGCTTCATCACAGACTCTTTGAAACGCTTCCGGGCTTTACTTGGATCAGTTTCGGTAGCTTCATGCTCGGTGCAATCTATATGTTCATCTTTGCTTGGATTTTTGCTTCCTATTTCGTGTGGATGCATAATTCAAGCCTTATTAACAAATAACTATGCAAACATGGATTGTCATAGGGGGGGTTGCGTTAATGGCAATAGCTCACTTCTTTATGATGGGCAAATCACATAAACACTCTAATCAAGAAAAAACGACCACTGACGGAGAAGATAAAAACAAAGATAACAAGGGCAAAAACCATTCAGGTCATGACTGTTGTCACTAACGTCGTAAAACCAGTTCTATACGGAATGCTCGCAAGCGTAATTTTGCTTGGAGTTTATTTTGTCGTGCTTACATTGGTCTCCGGCTGGAGCTTTGCTCAAAGTCAGTTCGCAATCTATTGGTATTTTATTATCAGTTTGGTAGTAGGTTTCGGAATTCAGATTGGTCTGTACTCTTACCTGAAACAACTTGTGGAAAATAGTAGCATGGCTATGGAGGGCAAGACTGTGGCAGTGACAGGGGCAACCTCTGCTCTCTCGATGATCTCATGTTGCACGCACTACTTGACCAATATCGTGCCAATATTGGGTATCGCCGGAGCCATTTCTGTGATTGCTCAATATCAAGTAGAGATTTTCTGGGTCGGTCTAGCTTTCAATATATTCGGCATTACGTTTATCGGCAACAAAATCATCCAGTTCAAAAAAGGTCATGAATAAAATCATTTTAATATCTATACTGGCGATTGTGCTTATGGGAGGATTTCTGATTTTTTATAATCCGAAGCCTGAAAATTGGGAATCAAAAACCGATAATCAAGCAGCAGTTTCCATTACCGTTACCTCTATTGATATTTCTTCCCAATCAAAAGAATGGAAGTTCGATATAGTTATGGATACCCATTCGGTTGAATTGGATCAGGACATGACAGAGTCCGCTGTTCTCATTGATGGCCAGGATAAAGAGTACAAACCAATTGGCTGGGAGGGGCCGTCTGGTGGTCATCACAGAGAGGGGGTATTGGTGTTCGATCCCATAGAGCCTATGCCTAAATACATCGAGCTTAAAATTAAGAATATCGGTGGTGTGACTGAACGCTTATTCAAATGGAATATAGAATGATATGAAAGAAACAATTTACACCTGCCCTATGCATCCAGAAATCAGACAGGATAGAGCGGGTATGTGTTCTGAATGTGGCATGAATCTTGTTCCCGTCCAAAAGAAAAAGACTGATACGAATGAGCATACTACACACGATAAACACACTGGTCACAGCACTAAAATGTTTCTCCGAAAATTTTGGGTAAGCTTAGTTTTCACCATCCCCGTTGTAATCTATGCTGATGTTTTTCAAGTAATCTTTAAATGGTCTCTGCCAGATTTTCCCGGATTGGCATACATGCCTTTGGTACTTGGTTCGATAGTATTTTTCTACGGCGGCTGGATCTTTTTGGCCGGAGCGCGGAGGGAGATTCAAGGGCGAATGCCCGGCATGATGACGCTTATTGGCATCGCCATTTCAGCTGCGTATGTCTGGAGCGTGTATGCCGTGTTTAGTGGTGTAGAAGCTTTGTTTTGGGAACTGACCACTCTTATTACCATTATGCTTCTTGGTCATTGGCTTGAAATGCGAGCGGTAAGTGGAGCCCAGGGCGCTCTTAAAGAGCTATCGAAATTGCTTCCTGATACCGCAGAAGTTGTTCGTAATGGGGGAATAGAGACTATCGCCCTTTCTCTGCTTAGGGAGAATGATGTGGTTCTCGTACGGCCAGGAGCTAAGATTCCTGCTGATGGAAAAATTACAGAAGGGGAATCTCACCTGAATGAATCTATGATCACCGGAGAATCGAAACCTGTTTCCAAGACAGCAGGTGATTCAGTTATTGCTGGAACAATAAACGGCGACGGGGCGCTTAAAATTAGCATTACAAATATTGGAGAGAAAACATTTCTAGCCGGTGTGATGCGCTTGGTTGCCGAAGCTCAAGCTTCTAAATCAAGGTTGCAGGTGCTTTCTGACCGTGCCGCTTTCTATTTGACAATTGTGGCTGTGGTGGGAGGTATTATCACATTAGTTTCCTGGCTTCTAGCTGGTGCCGAGGTTGGTTTTGCGGTAGCTCGGCTTGTGGCGGTGCTAGTAATTGCTTGCCCGCATGCTTTGGGATTGGCCGTACCTCTGGTTGCCTCTATTTCTACAACCAAAGCGGCGCAGAATGGCATTCTCGTAAAACAAAGATTGGCTTTGGAAGCGGCTCGGACGATTGATATCGTGCTATTTGATAAAACGGGAACTTTGACAAAGGGTGAGTTTGGGATTGTGGAGATATGGAGTGTTAGTGGTCATACTAAAGATGAAGTCTTGGAATTAGCCGCATCACTTGACGCTCTATCCGAACATCCAATCGCAAAGGCGGTGGTTGCCAAGGCAAAGGAACGAGGACTCTTGCTCAAAAGTACTGCGAAATTTGAAGCGTTGAAGGGTAAGGGAGTGAAGGCTTTGGTAGAAGATAAGGAAGTAATGGTGGGAGGCCCGGCACTTCTTGAAAGTATGGAAATCAATATACCTGATGAGCTTTCAAAACAAGTTCGAGACGGGGGTAGAAAAGGACAAACAATCATCTTTACGCTTAAAGAAGGTATACTTTTGGGCACGATCGCTCTTGCCGATATTATCCGGGAGGAATCTCGGGAAGCAATTGAGATGCTTAGGGTAATGGGGGTACGTACGGCAATGATTACCGGTGATTCTCTGGATGTGGCAAAATGGGTGAGTGAAGAGCTTAAAATAGACGAATATTTTGCCAGAGTATTGCCCCACGAGAAATCAGATAAAATTAAAGAGCTCCAAAAGCGTAATATGAAAGTGGCAATGGTGGGAGATGGTATCAATGATGCCCCGGCTCTTAGCCAGGCCGATCTCGGTATTGCCATAGGTGCAGGGACCAATGTTGCCATTGAATCAGCTGGGATTATTCTCGTCAGAAACGATCCAAGAGATATTGTAAAAATTATAAAATTGTCCAAGTTGACGTATTCAAAAATGATTCAAAATCTTTGGTGGGCAGCTGGCTACAATATCCTCGCGCTGCCTCTCGCCGCGGGCGCGCTTGCCTTCAAGGGCATATTACTGGATCCTGCCGTTGCAGCGGTGCTGATGTCGGTAAGCACAGTGATTGTAGCTATCAATGCAGTCATGCTAAAAAGAAAGAAAATTTAATAATAATTTATGAAAAAAATAGTTGAAAAAAATTGCGATCTGATTGCTTTTGACATCGACGGTACGTTGACACGGAGCAAGCTACCGCTTGACAGTGAAATGGCGACACTCATCTGTCGGCTCATGGAGAAATATAAGGTAGCGATAATCTCTGGCGCTAGCTACAATCAGTTCAAATGGCAGATTCTCGGCCCTCTTGTATGCCAACGAGAGAAAATGAAAAATCTTTATCTGTTGCCGACTGATGGCACCGTCTTTTGTAACTATCGCGATGGTTGGCAGTGCCAGCACGATGCCCCACTCTCCAAAGAAGAGAAGGAGAGCATCAAGACAGCTTTTGGGAATATTTTTGAGGAATCAGGATTTGAAAGCCCTGATAAAATTTACGGGGAACTGGTAGAAGACCGAGGAGCTCAACTTAATTTCTCCGCCTTAGGACAAGAAGCGCCCATCGCACTCAAGGAAAAGTGGGACCCTGACAACAAGAAGCGTGAGCGGATGATAGAAGTGCTCAAGCGCGCTCTGCCGGGTTTCTCAATGCGCATTGGCGGGACTACTTCCATAGAAGTTACGAGAGTCGGTATAGATAAGGCATATGGGCTCAATAAGCTTATAGAGCAAACTGGTATTTCAAAGGAGAAGATGCTCTACATTGGGGATAAACTGTTTAAAGGTGGTAACGATGAGCCAGCTCTAACCTTGGGGATAGAATGCAGAGCCGTTGGAAATCCAGAGGAAGCGAAAAAGGTCATACTTGAAATGCTGGAGTAGGACCATTGGTGCTATAATAAGAGCTAAATATGGCCGCACCTAAGAAAAAAATTAAAAAGTCACCGAAGAAGAAAATTGCCAAAATCGCCTCGTCGGCGATCCGCCGAAAAGGCGGAAAAACACAGAAAAGAAAGGTCAAGAAAAAACCAAGAGCATTAGACCTCCGCAGAGCTGTCCACAATCCTGTTATTAGTCCGGCATCAGGTTCTTATTGGGAATCGGAAGCGGTTTTCAACCCTGGCGCAGTTATGCATGGGGGGCGTGTCCACCTTTTCTATCGTGCTCTGGGTTCCGATGGCATTTCTCGTATTGGCTATGCCTCAAGTTTGGATGGCGTTCACTTTGATAAGCGATATCCTCATCCAGTCTACATGCCTGAGTCCGTCATCGAATCGGCGAAACATCATCCATATACTTCTCCAGCTAGACTCATGTATGACACGAAACTCTATGTTTCTGGAGGCGGATGGGGTGGATGTGAAGACCCGAGGGCTGTCAAAATTGGCGGCCGGGTGTATTTAACGTTCAATATGTTTAATGGATGGCACTCTGTTAGAGTCGGGTTAACTTCTATTAGTGAAGATGATTTGGAACAAGGCCGATGGGCTTGGCGTCGCCTTGTCTTTCTCTCTCCTCCAAATGAAGTACACAAAAACTGGGTTCTTTTTCCAGAGAAAATAAATGGGAAATTTGCCATCTTACACAATATTGCGCCGAAAGTAACTGTCGAGTATGTAGATGATTTTAATGTGTTTGCCGAGGGCAAGTTTATTGAAAGTTGTAAGGAGCCGACCCCTCGTCGTCATGCTTGGGGCAACACAGAAGCATGGGATACATTTATCAGAAGCGCCGGACCGCCACCCTTAAAGACTCCTTACGGTTGGCTTCTCTTTTATCATGCTATGAGCGAAGATGAATACCATCGCTATAAGCTTGGTGTCATGCTCCTGGACCTCGATGACCCTAGCAAGATTCTTTGCCGCTCCAATTATCCAGTACTTGAGCCCGATGAATGGTACGAGAATGACTGGAAACCCGGCATCATTTATGCATCCGGAGCAATTGTCAAAGAGGGCACTCTTTTTGTCTATTATGGTGGCGGTGACAAGCACATCGGCGTGGCCTATACCAATTTGCATGACTTCGTTGGTAAACTTATGAAGAATGAACACGCTGTTTTTTCGGTCAAATCCGCCAAGGTGGCATAGATTTCCATGTTTGTAGTCAAAAGATCACAGGAGAATCCAATTCTAGTACCCCAGAGAGATCATCATTGGGAAGCATCAGCCACATTCAATATGTCGCCGGTGAAACGAGGTCGAAATATCTATGGCCTATATCGGGCGATATCAAGCAAAGATCCGCTAAGAGTGCCGGACCAAATGTCTACCATTGGCATAGCTAAGAGTTTAGACGGCCTGCACTTCGAGGAACGCAGGCAGTTTATAGCACCGGAAGAAGAGTGGGAAAAATTTGGCTGTGAGGACCCACGCGTCACCTTTTTTGAAAATCGATATTACATTTTCTATACGGCTCTTTCCCGTTTTCCATTTACTGCAGAAGGTATCAAGGTTGCTGTGGCAATTTCGAATGACCTTAAACGAGTTGATGCCCGGCATCTAGTTACGCCCTTTAATGCCAAAGCCATGACTCTTTTCCCGGAACGAATAGACGGTAAGGTTACAGCTATTTTCAGCGCTCATACGGATAGCCCGCCAGCGAAAATGGCTATCGTTCAGACAGACAGTGTCGAGGAATTGTGGTCGCCTGTATTCTGGGAGAAGTGGCATCGCGAGATTGACAAGCATGTCGTAGACCCACGCCGGATAGAGAATGACCATGTCGAAATTGGAGCAACACCGATTAAAACAAAATATGGTTGGCTTCTTATTTATTCGCATATCGAACACTATTTTCCCTCATCGGAAAATCTTAGACCCCAGTTTGGCATCGAAGCCCTGCTTCTTGACTTGAAAGACCCGCGCAAAATTGTAGGGTCTACTAAGGGTCCCTTGATGGTGCCTGAAGAACCTTATGAACTCTCCGGCCATGTCTCAAATATCGTTTTCCCGTCAGGCGCGCTTCTTAGAGACGAGACTCTAACTATTTATTACGGGGCTTCTGATACCACCGTTTGTTTGACTCGCGTTAATATCGACGACTTGGTCTCGACTATCTCGAGCGAGACCAGACATCGCTGGCATTTCAAACGTCTTGAGCATAATCCCATCATTGTGCCTGACCCAAATCATGCTTGGGAATCAAAAGCAACATTCAATCCTGCCGCCATTGACCTCGGAGAGGGAGTTCATATTCTCTACCGCGCCCTCTCAAATGACAATACTTCTACTATCGGCTACGCTCTAAGTGTAAACGGAGCGAATATCACCGAACGTCTTAGTGAGCCGATTTATGTTCCGCGCGAGGATTTCGAAACCAAGAAGATAGAGGGAGCTAATTCGGGGTGTGAAGACCCGCGTATTACCAAAATTGGAAAGGACTTATACATGTGCTACACCGCCTTCGACGGTATTGGTCCGCCGCGAGTGGCCGTTACTTCTATAGGAGAAAAAGATTTTCTCTCGCGTCATTGGAATTGGTCGAAACCAGAGCTCATTACTCCGAAAGGTGTCGATGATAAAGATACCTGTATTTTCCCCGAGAAAGTCGGAGGCAAGTATCTTGTGCTTCATCGCATTGGGACAGATATTTGCGCCGACTTTCTTAAATCACTTGATTTCAAGAAGGAGACCGTCAATAAGTGTATCCGTATTTTCGGACCAAGGCCAGGAATGTGGGATAGCGCTAAAGTCGGCATTACTGCTCCGCCTATCCGAACTGAAGAGGGCTGGGTTCTTCTTTATCATGCCATCTCGGAGCATCATCACACTTACCGTATCGGAGCAGTTCTCTTAGATCTCAAAGACCCGACCATCGTGCTGTCACGCTCGGCCGATCCAATCTTTGAACCAGAAGAGCCATATGAGAAAGAGGGAATAGTAAACAATGTGGTTTTTCCTTGCGGTATGATCGTGCGTGATGGACTCTTATACATATATTATGGGGGTGCGGACAAGGTTGTCGGAGTCGCTACTATGGAGCTCGATATCCTTATGTTAGGCTTAAGAACATGATGTTTCCAAATTGGGCAAAGAATATTCTCTTCCTTCTGGTCTATATGATTTCTGGGCTGGTGCTCGTGATTATTATTGAAGGTTTGCTCTCCGGTACGGAGCTCATACCCCTTAACACTGCTATCGAGCAAGTGGTAGTGCGTGTACGCACACCTTTCTTAACAACTATTCTTGTGACTGTGACTAGATTGAGTGACCCATTCATCCTTTCATCTGCAGCTGCTCTTATTGCCGTCTTACTTATCATGCGTAGTCGCTACTATGACGCTGTCCTTTTCATCGTGACCTTAATGGTAGCTATAGTCTCGCTCACGGTACTTAAAAATACTTTCCAAGTTGCGCGACCGGGTTCAGAACTTATTGATGTTAGTGGTTGGAGTTTTCCTTCCGGGCACGCCACGGTTGCTACCGCCTTCTTTTTCATGCTGGCTTATTCTTTCTTCGGTAGGATGAGAACCTATATAAGCAAAACTATGCTGATTCTAGGTTCGATTCTAGGTGTAACCCTTATATCTTTCTCTCGACTTTACCTCGGGGCGCATTGGACACTCGATATCTTGGCGGGCATCGCTCTCGGTCTCCTGTCTGTAAGCTTCACGGTGCTCATTTTCAATGTCTTCATCGAGGGTAAGCGTTCATTGAGAAATAGGATTAATTAGTGATATAGTAGTTCGACAAGCTCACTATAAATAAACAATGGATACAAACACAGAAGAAGTTAAAAAGGTTTTAAAGTGGGTCTGGGTCGTGCTCATTGTCCTCGCAATATTTCTGGCAGTTGAGACTCTCGGGGCGTTTAAAAATTTACGTAGTATCGATCCGACTTTTAACTCTATTTCGGTTTCGGGCGTGGGAGAGGCAGTTTCCGTACCCGATATTGCTGTTTTTTCCTTCACTGTTTCAGCAGACGCTAAAATAGCAAGTGATGCTCAAGGAAAGGTGGCAAAGTCGATGGACATTATCTTAACTGAACTTAAGGTGCTAGGCATTGAAGAGAAAGACATTAATACGACTGACTATTCTCTATGGCCAAAATATACTTACGAATCGACTATTTGCTCATCGGCTTTCTGTCCACCATCTAGGAAAGTTCAAGATGGTTACACTGCAAGCCACAATGTTTCTGTAAAAGTGCGATCGACTGAAGATGTAGGAAAGGCGCTTGCTTTGGCGGGAGAGAATGGCGCTACCGGCCTTTCGAGCATCTCCTTTACCGTCGACGACCCCGACAAGATACTGGATGAAGCTCGAGCCGAAGCGATCACGGATGCGAAAGAGAAAGCCAGACTACTTTCTAAAGAGCTTGGGGTTCGACTAGTACGGGTAGTGAGTTTCTACGACAATACTGGTGGAGGACCGATGCCATACTATGCAGAAGGTTTGGGGAGCGATATGGTCAAAACTTCTGCTCCAGCCCCGACTATCCCAATAGGAGAAAATAAAGTAAATGTGAGCGTGACGATAGTCTACGAGATAAGGTAATTTCAAAGTGCATAAGTTCAGATACATATGGCACTCCTCGTAATCGAGGAAAATGCGCCAATTCAACAAATTCAAGGGTACAAAAGGATTTATAAGTATGTGGGAGAGAGTGATACGCTTCCGGTATATGATTAC
>Ga0209518_1001237_pt1 | contig 28541 bp, 31 predicted proteins | sample RifGroB1_FD_183993 | JGI IMG/M metagenome (GOLD analysis project Ga0209518, IMG submission 183993) | Groundwater microbial communities from Rifle, Colorado, USA - Groundwater B1 (SPAdes) (version 2) | ecosystem: Environmental > Aquatic > Deep subsurface > Groundwater | place: Rifle, Colorado...
CTTTACGACGTCCAGTGGTTCGCCGCAAACTGTAACGAACATATTTATCTGTAAATTTTTGTTATTGTTTATCCTGTTATAACTTCTGTACTTTCTTGGCCACAGCGAATACAAAAAACCGTACATTAAAATTACCGTATGCATTTCGGCAATATAAAGTAGTATTGAAAATATTAAAAGTGAAGGAGTTAAATTAATGTAATATGCACGAAAAACGGCATAAAACGTTACTAAAATTAAAGCATAAAGAATACCCGCTTTAATAAAAAGCTTCTTTAACCTTGATGCTTTCTGATAATAATCCTGCAACATAAAAACAAAAAAAGTGCGGGGACAGTCCGCACAATATTATGGGATATTATATGTGATGGGTATTACAAAGTCAAGCTATAGGATGATACAGAAGTAAGAAGTAAGGAGTGAGAAGCTAGATTAAATAAAATAATTTAAAAGCTACTTTTAAAAGCTTCAAGAGAGGATTGAGAGGAATCTATGCGCCAATCCTGTTCTTTGGGGATATTAAACCAGACCACTTCAGATATTTTGGGATAATCGGATTTTAATGCCGCAAACATTGCTGCAATCCAGGCAGCCTTACTTCCGCCTATTTCCGAAGAGGCTGTTTCGGAAATAATTATTGGTTTATTATAGGTTTTATTCAAATAATTATACGGAGATGAAAAAATGTCCTTGAAACTCCGCCAATTGCTTCCTCCCCAGTTATAACCATCGATACCTATCATATCGACATAAGCTTCTCCCGGATAAAACTTACTAACATTTGCGATATCGGTTAAAGGTACATTTTCCGCATTAATACTCCACATGAATTTTACATTAGTCAATCCTTCCTTTCTCAGCATGTCAACCATATATCTGTAAGCGGTTTTGTATTCTTCCGGTCTGCCTGCCCAGGGATACCAATTACCGTTCATTTCGTGCCCAAAGCGAATGATAACCGGTTTAGAGAAGCTTTTTAACTGCGCGGCAAAAGCTTTTATATACTCATCAGTTGACCCTTTCGGAATTTGCTGCAAATAATCAACGCTTTGACTTCCCCCTTCCAAAGGATTCCATGGTTCCCAAGCAATTAAAAGATTTTTAACTGTCGATTTTAGATATGATAAGTCTTCTTCTGAAACATATTTATTCGTAGGGTGGCCAAACTGCTTGTAAATGGAAACTGTATTGAAAGTAATCCCGAGTTGCTTTTCCAAAGAAGGTATCGAGCCATCTGCCCTTGTGTAATCCTCAGAACTGATTCCTAATTTAACCTCCCTGTTAACTTCTTGTTTTTTTGTCGGCATTACAGTAACCTCAATTTTTTCTGCTAAGACATTTTGTGTTTCATCCGGAAAAGCAACCTGACTATTTTCCACTTTGGCAACCGGCGTATTTATCCTTTCAGGCTTTGTTTTATTTATGTAAATATTTATCAGAGGATATATGCTTATTATCAAAAGGGCTATGAGGTATATTCTCCACTCTCTTTTTTTTAGTAAAAAAAACATCGATATAATTAGGAGTCAGATTATTCCAGCCGAATGTCTTTGTCAATGGGATTTTCTGCTGCGTAAAGAGTTATCAACTTTTGACGCTGTCGATTTTTGCTGCCAGAATGAAGTCATTCTGGTGCAGTCCATTTATTTTGTGCGTCCAAAGCTCAATTCTGACTTTTTTGTATGAGTGCAATAAAATATCAGGATGGTGATTTTGTTTTTCTGCGATGATACCGACCTTATTAACAAACTTCAGCGCACTTCTAAAATCTTTGAATTCAAATTGTTTAGTTATTTTGTCAGGGTTAGTTTTATATATCCATCCGGTAACTTCATGCAGATATGAATTTATTTCCTGTTTTGACAGGGTCGGAGCACCGATCCTGCAAGGAATACAATCCATTGTAGTGAATCTGCTCATAATCAAATCAAAAACCACATTCGCAGGTGTCGCAATTTGAAGTATCTTTTACGGTTTTACAGTTAAGCGGGCAAATCACTATGGCACAGCTGCCGTTTATCGCAACTCCCGGGCTGGGTATTAGTTTTTCCGGCTCGCACCTCCAAAAACATCTGTTATTATTTTTCAGAAGCTTGCTGCAATCTTTGACCGGTGCAGTTCCCAAAGGACAGGCTACTTCACGACCGGAAGACGCAACGCTGGGCAAGGCCTTAGTCCTGCTGCCTGTTCTTACAAATAGCGTAATAATGACTAATGACAGAAAAAATGCTGCCAAAGCAACAAAAACCATAAAATCCGACGACTTCTTTTTCATATATTTACCCCGTTAGATGTTCCGTATGAACTATCTAATGGGCGGTGGTTCGAGAATACTTTTTGATTCTTTTATTGTAACTTTAATCGGCCTCACAAACTGCACTCCCAGAGATGCAAGTTTATATCCTGCGTTAACGATAAAACCCATCAAAAGTAGGTGTGCCAGTAAATTCATGGGTTCATTTATTATCTCGGGTGACACTAACTCGGTTTTCAAAGATTGTCCTGCGGGTACTGCTGTTTCTTCCTGGCTCACAAAACTACCGAGATCAAGTGCAACACCCGGAAGTTTAAAAAAGGAAACCGGTTTTGCCTTGTTCGTAAAAACCGAATACACGCTGAATGACGCAACGGCCATTATTATTATTCCGAGTAGCACCAATAAATACCCTGTTATCTTTTCGGACATATATAAAATATTACATTAAGTAAATTAAAAGGACAAATTATTTACTTCCGACCAGTCGTTTTCATTAAGAACAACAATCTTGGCATCCCCTATGATGTACATAAAATCTTCAAGATAAATTGCTCTTTGAGCGTTTATTCCGGTTACTACTCTATCTAATTTAAGTTCATTTTCCTTGTAAGAAAATATATAACCATCCTGGCCTGCCGGCAAAAAGAAAACCTCGTGTTTAGTATCTAATAAAAACGCATGGTACGATTCAGACACTTCGGTCCAGTATGCATCCATATTGTATTTTGAAAGCTCAAGTGGGTTAGCCGGATTTGCTACGTCAAATAAAGAAAGCTTAACGTTTGCCCCTTCCTGTCCTACACCTAGAACTAAATTATTACTGATCGGATGCAGATATGATGAATAACCGGGGATTTTCAATTCCCCCGCTTTCCTTGGATTTTTAGGATCGGACAGATCCAAAACGTAAAACGGATCAATTTGCTTAAAGGTCACGACATACCCTTTGTCTTGAATAAATCTTGCGCTGTAGATCCGCTCGCTTAAACCCAGATCCATTATGCTACCGACCACTTTCAACTCTTCATCCAACACATACACATCGTTTGCGGATTCGCCTGATGAAAAATCAACTCTTCCGGAAAGTGTCGTGGCAACTCTCAGATTACCGTTGTATTCGTCCATTGAAAATTGATTCAGTACCGAACCCGGAATTTCACCGTTTGCCCCAACTTCCAATTTATCCGTAGTTATTTTGACTATTTGTGTTTTTTCGTATTCTCTAAAATGTTTTTTAGTATAACCTTTGAGTCTATTTTGCATCTCGTTCTCGATTCTTTTTCTTTCATCGTTAGAAAGCCCGCTGAAATATTTTTCCAGGATTACTCCTAATTCCATCGTTTTTGAAGATTCACTTATATCGTAACTTTCCAGCTTTTGCAGTTTATTTAAAATATCTTTTGCTAACAGATCCTGGCCTTCTTCTTTGAAAAAATTATAGTAAAAGCCGACAGGACTTTTTGAATAAGCCCAAGCCAAATAAATAGCATTAGGAGACATATATACGGTCGTAGAACTTGTCGAGCCTATAAATGACACTTTTTTCTCGACCGAGCCGCTTTCTGTATCTATTGTCAAAAAAGTGTATGTTGTGTCGCTGGGGACAACTTGAATCGGGTGATATATTTCCGCGCATCCGATTTCAAGCTTTGCAGCGCCAGTCATTAAAGGTATGGGACAGGGCTTTTGAGGATCGATAAATCTTTGACTAACAATATATATCCTGCCTCGAAATAATCTCGAGCTTAAAATGCTGTTATTTTCATCCAACTTAAATTCCCAAACTTGTTTAGGATTAGCGCTATCGCTAATGTCAAATCCCCAAATTTCATTTGCGGAAATGATTACCAATTTATTTCCCGAAACATAAAGATTCCCTGTCTTATCTATGTTAGTTGTCAATCCAAGCTCATTTACCGGAAATGCCTTAATAACTTTTGTTTGAGGCTTGAGCATATCGGGAGGTAAAAAAGAAGAGCCCGGTTTTGCTTCCATTAATGGAAGCGGGAGTTCTCTTCCGTAATAGAAAGTAGCAGGAGAATAATATATCGATTTGCCGTCTGTTTTGACAATATCTGCTTCATCTATCCCTTCTACCTGAACATTCGTTTCTGAAACTCTTGACGCAGCCTGATCAAGCTTGGCATTGCCGAAATTGGCACCCGGTGCCAGTGCGACACCCGTATCTGACGAAGGTATGCTCAATTCCCTGACTCCTAAACCATAATAGTTTGATGCCGTTTCGATTTCTGCTAAATAAGCTTTGAACTCATCAATACTCTTAAACTTTTCCACTTTTACATCTTGCGTGGGCAAAATCTTTTGGCTAATTTTCCCCGGAAAATTTCCGTTATTAAAATATTGGTAAAAAGCAAATATTCCGAAACCAATTAGTCCCAATAAAAACAAAGTTAATAATACATAAAACCCAGGTTTTATTTTCTTTTTTTGCACTATTTGAGGATTTTCACCCGTTTGTACAACTTGCACTTGCGGCTCATCAAAATATTTGTCGGAGGGCTTATTTTCATCCACAACTAAATGATATACCAAATCATTATGAATTAAAACCGGTTTTTAGTATTATCTTAACGCTTTATATATTTGCTCATCGCTTAAGCCAAAATGATGGCCTATTTCGTGCACAACAGTTTCTTTTACGTTTTTCTTGACATCCTGACTGCTTCCCGATATCAAAAGGATTGGTTGTCTAAAAATAGTAATTTTATCCGGTATGGCGCCTCCTATTCCGTAGCTTCTGCGTCTTATGTGGGGAATTCCCTGATATAGACCCAGAATCATGCCTGTTTTGTTTCTTTTTCCGAGCGTCATAAGTTGAGCCCTGCTGGGCCATTCTTCAACAACAACCGTTACATTTTCAATTCTTTCTTTGAATTCTTTCGGAATTTCTTCCAAGGCTTCCTCTACCAACTTTCTGAAATATTCGTCATCCATGTTTTTGTGGTTTGTGATATTATATTATAAATATGAGCAATAAAATCCTGCTCGTAGAAGACGATTTGGACATTCAGAGGATATACTCCTCCAAACTTAGTATGGAGGGTTATGAAGTTATTCTGACAATAGACGCTTTGCAAGGACTGCATTTGGCAAAAAGTGAAAAACCCTCGATAATTCTTTTGGATATCATGCTCCCGGGAAAAATGAATGGATTTGAACTATTGGAACAACTGAAAAAATCGGATGAGCTCAAAAATATTCCGGTCATCGTCCTGACCAATCTTGATACCGAAAAAGAACAAGCACTCCAAGTAGGCGCTGACGATTATCTTATTAAAGCAAACACTGATCTTAATCAGATAGTCGAAAAAGTAAAAAAACTTTCAAAGTAAGCTTATTCCTTTTTGTAAGATTGGTAATTTTCAGCTTCGGCAGGATATTCCGATTTCATTATCTCCAATAACTTGTCTCTTATTGCGCCGGAATTAATAATTCCGTCCTTAGCCTCCGATTTTACCCATTCCTGAACTTTAGATGCCATGTTCTCCGCCCCTTCAACAGGAAGCCCGGATTTTGTTAACGAAGCAACTAACTTATCATAACTCCAAGGTTCCTCAGAGCCATCTTTCTTTTGTACATTGATCTGATCCATGTTTAATCACCCCCTCCGGTTAAGTAGCACCATATTCTCTTCACAGGATCCCATGAGATGTCGAAAACTATCTCATTTGGACCTACCTAAATACCAACACCAGGTATAACGATTATCCCGAATATAGCCAGAATTAATAATATCAAGCTGAATACTGCGGCAATTATTACTATTATTTTCATATATATATATTCCTATATACAATATATATCAGCAAGAAAAAGTAGACAATACAGAATATTCTGCACCTGTCGGTTTTAGCTTTGATTCGTATAAACAAAAGGAGTCAACTTCAAATTTCCAACCTACCTTTTCATCGATATCCTTGACTTTAAAATTTATAAAGCTTTGCTGATTGAATCTGGCGATCGTCAGGTGGAGCAGATATTGTCTTTTTTCGGGTCTTTTATCCAACCTCACTTCAAGACTTTGCTTCAGATCCAGCATTATTATCGGTACTTCCCCGCTTGACCAGATCAACCTTGGGTGTTTTGGATCCGGTCCGAAAGAGACATTATCCAGTTTAATTGTAAATTTCTTGAAGTATGATCCTTTCAATTTAGCGATAACACTATCAATATCATCTTCGTACCAAGGTGCAACTAAAGTCAGATGCATATTATTGGCCGAAATAAACCTGACGTTGGGTGCCCTGAACTTTTTTCTCATCCATTTTTCAATTTCAGAGGCTAAGTTCGGCTCAACAGGCACTCCCAGAAAAACCCGCTTTGACATAAATTAGTAATCAAAGTATACAATAATTATTATGAAACGAAATGCAGCCGAAGCATATTTTGCCGGAGGTTGTTTTTGGTGCACGCAGGCTTTATTTAATAATCTGAAAGGTGTCGACGGTGTTGAAGTCGGCTACTCAGGCGGAATGCTTAGTAATCCTTCCTACGAAGCGGTCTCATCCGGCTCCACCAATCATGCGGAAACCATAAAAATAATATTTGACCCTAAAATAATAAGTTATAAAGACTTAATTTATGTATTTTTGAGAACTCACGACCCCACAACCATGAATCGGCAGGGTACTGATGTCGGAACACAGTACAGATCAGTAATATTTTATGCAAATGATGAGCAAAAGAAAACCGCGTTAAAAGAAATTAAAAAAGCCCAAAAATTATATTCTAATCCTATTGTTACCCAAGTCATACCCTCTGGGGCATTTTATAAAGCTGAGAAATATCATCAGGATTATTATGTCAAAAATCCGCAAAAACCTTATTGCACACTGGTTATCGATCCCAAAATTCAGAAGTTAAAAAAAGAATTCAAGGAATATCTGAAATCTTCTTGAAGGTATTTTAAGCTTCTGCTTTTCTTTCCATCTCATATAATGCAACGATGAACAATGACTCGCTCCAACCAAGCGGAGTATTTTCGTTGTACTCCGGAGAATTTGAAAAATAAAGTTCAGGCATGCCTTCCGGAGTGTCGATTAAAATAAGATCCTTTATAAGCTCTCGGGCTTTGTCCTTTTGTCCTAATTTATCGTATATTATCGCCAACCACGAAAGTCCAAAAGTCCATTCGGCTTCCTCCGAATAACCGTCGGGATTTTTGTTATAATAATGATCTCCCTTATACCTGACAACTCCCCTCTCACGAAGCAAGTGGTATTCAACATTTTCCAAAATACTCTCGCTTTGATCTTTATCCACAACATCATATGGCCATATTAGTGACAAAAGTGCCAAATCCACATACTTTTTTTCAGACTCCCGGGGTAATAGTGAATTCAAAGCTTTTTGACCTTTCTTAATTAGCCAGACAGGAACTTCAATGGAAGCAATTTGTGCAATAGACTCCAGGCCTGCAACACACGCTCCGACAGATGAGGAATGAACTTCGTCGTCAATTTCCCAAATACCGGCATCCCTGTCGTGCCAAAATTCTATAGAAGCAAGATATCTGACTAATTTATTTACAATTCTTATATGCTCGTCCGTTTTAATTACCGAACGTTTCTGATTTACTTCCAGTTCTCCCAGCCTATAAAGAATACAGCCTATGGCATCGTTTTGCTTGTTGCCCCACTCTTCCCAAAATTCATCGAAACTTTCCGGATGAAACCTCGCGTGAATGTATTGGTAGCTGGCAATCGGTTTTTCCTTTATTGCCCAATCTATCTTATCCTCATATTTAAGAAAAATATTCAATATTGCCCTGTATGTTTTCTCAACAGTTTCCCAATCACCCATGATCTCAAATGCAATCGTTTCGTAAAAATTATCCCGAAGCCAGCTCTTATCATAACCCGTTTCCACGCCGCTTTTTGAAGCCAAAAATAAACCCGATCCGGTTTGCAAACCCTTTAAGATCTTTAAATGCCTTTCTATTAACTGTTTATAAGTAAGCTTTGCCATTTTAAAACATTATATAATATATCCATGATGAAAAAATATTTTGTATTTATATTCCTGGCCGTTTCTTTTATCACCCTACTATACTTTCTTAGTAATTTTTTTAAAAATAATAATCTTCCGGCTATAAACACTACTTCAATAACTTCGACCCCGGCAATTGTTGAGCTTTCTCTTTCACCCAGGCCGACATTCTATCCCGGTGTAGATATATCCGGTTTCAGGGTAGCCTGGATAATAGTCAGAGATTTTGAAAAACTAAAATTGATGTCAAACCTGGAAGATGCAAAAACTTCTACCGAGCTGCTTATTAACAATAACTGCTTATATCTGGTCAGTGGTGGATTTTTCGATCAAGAGGGTAATCACATCGGACTGTTTATTAGCGACGGTGTTATGATTAGTTCTTCTCAAGAAAATTCCCTATTCAACGCATATTTTTCGCTAAGTAATAATTTAAAACCTTTAATTTCCAAAAAAGTTCCGGCGTCAGCCAGATTTGCCGTACAAAGCGGCCCCTTAATTTATTCCGGCGGCAAGGTTATAAATATAAATCCGGATAACGAAGAATCTGCAAGACGCATTATCGTGGCTACAACGGATAGAAATGAAATAGTATTTTTAGTCTTTTATTCTTCTTTAAATACATTGTCCGGTCCTAAATTGAACGAACTTCCAGGTCTTATCAAAAACTTGAATGAAAGCACTTCATTAAAAATAAAGGATGCATTAAACCTGGATGGAGGAAGTCACTCAGCGTTCCTGGAACAAAACCTGAAATTATCCGAGATCGCTAAAATCGGAAGCTTTTTCTGCATCAAATCCTAGACCGACCCGAATAATATTTAATTCGGAAAATTCGGATGTAATCGGATATCAGGGTCTCTGTTTGAATTTATTTGGCAGTTTTGTTCTTATTTTCCCAAATCCATTCTGTGCTTTGTGAAGTTGGTTCTCAAACTTTTCTCTGGAAAATTGATATATCCTATATGGCAAATTTTTATTTACATGTATAAAAACTTGTGCTTGGCGTGCGGCTCTGAATGCTTTTGCGGTCTGGCGGAAGTATACGTTAAACCTTCTCATAAGTTTATTGTATCAGATATTTAATTATATGACTTTAATCACTTTTGCGTTCGTAATTCTGTTATCGGCAACTTCCAAGGCAACAACATCAATTCTCAGTTTTTTGGGAAGATTTTTGTTTTTAAGCAAAAAATAATCAGCAGTTCTTTTGATATGATATAATTTTTGAAAATTCACAGCTTCTTCAGGTCTTCCAAACTTTTTGCTCCAGCGTGTCTTGACCTCAACAAAAACAAGTGTATCTTTATCTATCGCTATTATATCAATTTCACCCAAGCGACAACGAAAATTTCTTGATATTATCTTGTATCCCTTATCTTCAAGAAGTTTTATTGCATAATCCTCGCCCAATTCCCCAAATGCTCTTTTTCCCTTCATTTACTTATCCCGTGAGATGTGCTTTGCACTGTCTTAGGGACTATTTTATTGTTTTTTGAAGTTTCCCGATTATTTGCCTTGGCATAGATCTCTTCAATCTCCCTTTTTGCTTTATTACGTATATAATATATTTTTGCTCTTCTTACACCTCTTTTACCTTTTCGCACAACCTCTATCTTTTGCAGGGTAGGTGATGACAAGGGAAAGATCCTTTCGATGCCTATCTGTCCCTCACCGATCCTTCTGACCATAAAGGTCTTGTTTTCACCCCTGCCCTTAATTCCCAATACTATGCCTTCAAATGAGGATAAACGGAATTTTTCACCGTCTTTTATTTTTTGCACTACGCGTACCCTGTCGCCAATACCGAAATTTTCATCTTTATATGTAGTTTCTATAGCCATAGCCTGCTATTTTACACTAAAACCCTATTTTCATTCAACGGCATCAATCCAATTGCGCGTTTTTTTGTAGCACATCACTTATTTTGCCTGCCAACTCCTGGTTCCAGTTTATTTGTAATGGAAGCTCTATCTGCTTTTCGAATCCTTCAAAAATTAAGACTACTTTTTGATTCCCGGGATTTTCCAATAAAAGTTTTTTTAGATTAGCCAATACGTTTCCGTCGGTTTTTTTAGGAATTTTAATGAACAACTTGTCATTTAATCCTTCTACTTCGTCTTTTGAAGTTATATGATTTACCAAAAGAGACGGCTCTTCGTTTCGCGAGTCAACTTTTCCGGATATAAGCAATGGTTTATTATCCATCCAATGATTTTTGGTATCGGCATACACTTTTGGGAAGACAACCAATTCGATAGAACCGGTTTCGTCCCGGACTTTAACGAAAGCCATTTCCTGGCCACCGTTTTTTGTAAGAATTACCCTTACTTCGTAAACAACGGCCGCAATTTTTACATCACCAGTTTTTAACTCTTCCTGTAAAAGATCCTGAATTTTGTGGGTAGCAAGTATATCTAAATTTCCCAATATTTCACTTATCGGTTTTGCTGATAATGAAAAACCTAAAAGTTGTCTTTCCAAACCCTGTATTTCGTCGTCGTCAAACTCTTTAACGTCCAAATTTATCCTTAGAATATCTAAGGAATGTGCATCAGCAGCATCATCATTAAATAATCCCTGTTGGTTTTCATCACCTTTCTTGGACACTTTATTCCTAAGCTCATCCATTCCTGCAAGAAGAGCAGCTCTGCCGCCAAAAGCACTTAACGCTCCCACTTTGATAAGACTTTCAAGCACTTTTTTATTAACACGACGTGCATCTACCCGGTAGAGAAAATCGGAAAAAGATGAGAAATTATTCTTCTTTCTTGCTTCAAGAATGGCATCTATCGCAGCTTTACCTACATTTTTTATAGCATCAAGTCCAAATCTTATTCCGCGCTTATATTCGGACTCCGTGTCTTCGATTATCTTGAAACCGTAATCGCTTGCGTTAATATCAGGAGCCAAGACCTTAATACCCATTCTTCTGCATTCCGCTATTGCTTGTGACACCTTGTCGCTGTCTTTTGCCTCCGCCGTTAATAAAGCACACATGTATTCAACCGCATAGTTGGCTTTCAAATATGCCGTCAGATAGGCTATCATGCCATAAGATGCGGCGTGAGCTTTATTAAAACCGTATCCTGAAAAAGGTTCTATTAATTTGAACAATTCCTGAGCTTTATCTTTATCCATACCGTTTCTGATTGCACCTTCGATGAACTTCTCGCGTTGTTTTTCCATTTCCTGGGGAATTTTTTTACCTACGGCTTTCCTAAATTTATCAGCTTCCTCCCAGGTATATCCGGCGATATTTATCGCCGTTAAAAATACATCATCCTGGTAGACTAAAAGACCGTATGATTTTCCGAGATATTCACGCATTCTGGGATCAAAATAAGATATTTTCTCGGGATTATTTTTCCGGTCTATATATTCCGGTATTTGTGCCATAGGTCCTGGCCTGTACAAGGCTACCATTGCCATCAAATCTTCTATGCGCTCGGGCTTTAGGTCCTTTAGATACTTGGTCATCCCGCCGCCGGATAATTGGAACACTCCCATCGTTTCACCTTGGGATAACATCTGAAAAGTTTTTTTGTCATTAAAAGGTATATCCATTAATTTAACCGAAATATTCCGTTCCTTTTCGACTATCTGTATAGCCTCACCTAAAATAGATAAATTGCGCAAACCGAGAAGGTCGAATTTCAGAAGACCGACTGCTTCGCCGGGAGATACATTGGGATCGAGTGCATCCATATCGTATTGGGTAATAACTTTTTTTCCTTCAGGGTCAAGCTGAATCGGCGTAAAATTCGTAATATCTTCCGGTGCAATAACTACACCCGCAGCATGGACTGAAATGTGCCTTGCATTACCTTCGACTTCTCTTGCAAGATCAATTATTTTCTTGGAATCTTTATCTTCTTTATATAAACTTTTCAGCTCAACCGATACATCCAGTGCTTTTTCTATTGTCATCGGAAAACCCTGTGAACCCAGGGGGATAAGTTTTGAGATCCTGTCACCAGTTGCATACGGGTAACCCAAAACTCTGGCGATATCGCGAACGGAACCCCGCGCAAGCATTCTTCCGAATGTACAAATTTGTGCAACTTTGTCCTTGCCGTATTTTTTGGTGATATAGTCAATAACCTCTTCTCTTCTGGAATCCGAAATATCAAAATCTATATCCGGCGGAGACGGCCTCCAAGGAGTCAAAAACCTCTCGAACGGCAAATCATATTTTAGTGGATTAATGTTCACAATACTCAATGCAAATGCAACAAGTGAACCTGCCGTGGAGCCTCTGGTATTTGTAACTATACTCATTTCATTACACCACTGTGCCATGTCGGCTACAATCAGAAAATAAGTCGCATAGCCTTTTTGCTTGATGATATTCAATTCATAATCAAGCCTTTCTTTTATTTCCGCTGACACATCATCCAATCGTGATTCTATTCCCTCCCAAGTTTTTTTGTCTAATTCTTCCTCCGGGGTTTTTTCTTCCAACTCAAATTTCGGAAAATACCATTTATCTAGTGTGATTTCAACGTTGCATTTATCCGAAATTTTTAAAGTATTTTTAACTGCATCGGGTAAGTCCGAAAATAACTCATAAATTTCATTAGGCGGTCGTATGTAAAATGTAGGTATATCTATAAATCTCAGTCGTTTTACGTCAGATATATTTTTACCGGTTGCAATGCAAACCAACGCATCCTGAGCTTGAGCGTCTTTATCCTTGATATAATGAACGTCGTTTGTAGCAACAAGCGGAACTCCAATGTCTCTGCTTAGTTTAACTATATTTTCATTAACTTTTTTTTCATTATCTGCCTGTTCCCGAACAAGATTTCTGATCTGATCGTCTTTTATATCTTTTATAAATTTTTCCGCTTCATGACGCTGGATCTCCAAGTAATAGTCTTTTTCAAATACATTTAAATACCATTCAGCTGTTTTTTTCGCCTGATTGTAATCGTCATTTAATAATGCCTGTCCGACTTCCCCTAACGGGCAAGAAGATGTGCAAATTAAACCCTTTGAATACTTTTTCAAAGTAGCGCGGTCAAACCTAGGCCGGTAATAATAACCTTCCAAATGTGCAATTGAAGTCAACTTCATCAGATTTTTATATCCTTCATTGTCTTTTGCCAGAAGAAGCAGGTGGTAATTTTTTAGCTTGCTTCTCTCGGGTCTTTCCTTGTGATCGAAGTTTGTGGTATATCCTTCCATTCCGATTATCGGTTTTAACCCTTCTTTTTTCATTTTCTTGTAAAATTCAATAACCCCGTACATGACGCCATGATCCGTAATAGCAACGGAATCCATGCCTAATTCCTTTACATGCGTAGCTAATTTCCCTATTTTTGAAAGCCCGTCTAAGAGTGAATACTCGGTATGAACGTGAAGATGTACAAATTTATTAGCCATAGTTATTCCCTTTGCTGACCTCTTTGTAATTTGTCGGTGTACATTCTCATTTCAGCAACATTTTTCGCCGAATTTAAAAGATTTAATGAGTCCGTTTCAGCAGGATCAATATTAACTACCTCCAGATTACCACTAGTAACAATATCTTTAGAATAGGGTACGGCTAAAGAATCACCAAGCACCGCTATCCCAAAACTGAAGCTTGGTTTTACTTTCGCTGATACATCTTTCGTATTATCTTCGAAATCTATACGTGCCTGTTCCAATAATTTTCTGAATTCTTCAATTCTTGCACTATCTATTACGACAGCAACTAAAAACTCGTCCCCGCCGATTTTTCCGACTTCTGTTTTTTCTTCTTCATTAACCTTTTCAGAAACCACAATATCCGGATCTTTTTCGTTTGCTCTTGCAATCAAGTCAGCTTCTCTTCTGAACTTAGCTTTAAGATGTCTCCCCAGCTTTCCGAGGACTTCACTTCCTTTATTATGACCAACATCTTCATTTAATTCATGCAGTCTATCCATATCTACATAAGCGATCGCTAAAGTTGCGATATTATCCCGCTTTAAATAATCTACGTACGGGAGCACGTCAGAATTAAAACCCTTTTCATTTAACAGTTCCGGATATTTAGCATCGTGTGTGTTTTCTGTTTGAAGTCTTTCGTTTTCCACCCGCTGTTCTTGCAATATAACTCTAATCTTATCCATTTCCTCATCATTTTGTCTAATAATTTCACGGGGCCTTTCGACATATATTTTGAACCTATTTTTTGGTATTCTGGTACTTAATTTTTCTAAATCTGGAGCCTGTGTTAATTCATTTTGATTTTCGTCAGCCATTTTATAAGTATATTTTAGCAAAATTCGTCCGATAAAATACCCTCTATTATTTCAAGTTACTATTTTAACAAAATCTTTTTGTATCACTTTTTGTCCGTTTTTCTTTGACCAAAAGTAAGTAGCAAATAATATTACGGATAACAGAAATAACAAAAACTTTATACCGAAAACTTGGGTAACAATGCCTGAAATAAGAATCGGTAATAAGGTACCCACCATACCCAAAAACCAAAAATTTCCGAACACCCGGCCGCGTAATTTTTCCGGAGTAACATTTTGGATATAAGTTTGGCTCGGGACTATTATTCCTACTACAGCTATGCCTGCAAAAACAAAAGTTATGATTGTAATTAACAATCGGTAAATTAAAACAAGTTTCGGAACAACAAAAGTCAGGCTGATTAGAAATAAGCTAAAAATCAAAAGACAATTATCAATTAATCTCTTTTTTCTCCAACCCCTGCCCAACAATCTGGGTACATAAACTGAGGCAGCAAATGCTCCCAATCCTGCAGGAATCACCATGTATACTCCGGTCAGGTTAATATCGATTTTAACTACAGAATGGGCTATTTGGGGCATATTGACGATTATCACCGTCAGGATCACCTGCAAACCTACCATCAAAAGAGACGGAAAAAGTACTTCTTTATGGTCTTTAATAAAACTGTAACCGGCTACTGCTATGGAAAATATTTTAATAAAAGCACGAACGGGTTTAGTGGGTATAGCTTCCTTGGGTCTGATTTTAGGTAAATATAAAACACTGATAAAGCCAATCAGCATCAAAAATCCGCAAAGATATATCGACGGTATAAAACCCAGGTGACGATTTAAGACCCCTGCAAAACCAAAGCCGAATATAATTGCCGCCTGTTGCGTCAGGGAAAATAAACCATTCGCATATGCAAGGTCTTCAGTTTTTATAATCGACGGCAAGGTACTTGACTCCGCAGGTACATAAAATTGATTCAGGAATGAATATATAAAAACCACAATGTACAAAACAAAAAATGAGTCTTTGGCAAAATATGCGTAAATCAAAATAACTATTGCCTGAAACAGATTGGTAATAACCAGTAATTTTCTTTTATCGAGCATGTCCACCATAACGTAAGCCAACGGCCCGATGATTATCGCAGGCAGGGCATAAACAACCCATAACAGGCTGGTAGCTATGGCAGAACCCGTTTGTTTAAATATATTGACCAATAGAAGGAAGTTCATTACCTGAATAGTTAATTGAGAAATTATCTGGGAAGTCCAAAGATAAATGAACTTCCTATTTTTTAGAAGTGTCTTAATGTCACCGACCATTAAAACATATAATACTACTTGAGCATTTTTTCCAAAAGTGACTTAACCGTTTTCGCATCTGCCTGGCCACGCGACAGCTGCATTACCTTACCTATAATCACCTGGAGTGCGTTCAGTTTACCTTTTTTATAGTCTTCTATCACCCTAGGAAGCGCGGCTATTGCTTCGTCTACCCATTCTGTTAGTAAACTTTCATCTGCTACTTTTTCTTCATGTAATGATTTTAGCTTCGAAATGATTTCATCCGGAGAAGACTTTTCAGGATCGATCTTTTGATTAATGATGTATCCGGCTATTATATCTGCCTTCACACCCTGTTTTTGCCCGAACGTAAACAGTTTTAAAGCAAAATCCGCTTTCCCTTTTTTTGAAGCTAAGATAAGTGCATATTCATCCTTTACTCCAAAATCTTTTATAAATTTCCTGGTTATTTCTTCCGGTAATTGCGGTATTTGTTTTTTAATGTCATTGATAAATTCGTCATCAAACTCCATTGGGGGAATATCCGGTTCCGGAAAGTATCTATAGTCCGCAGCTGTTTCTTTGTATCTTTGGGAAACGGTAATGTTTTTCAACTCACTCCAGCCTCTTGTTTCTTGTTTAGGAGTAATTCCTTCTTCCAATAACTTCCTTTGTCTATCGAGATCGTAATCTATTGCTTTTTCTACAAAGCGGAATGAGTTTAAATTCTTTATTTCCACTTTATAGCCCAAATTCAGACCCCATGATGTATTTGCTTCCAACCTCATTGAACCTTTTTCCATATCGGCGTCGGTCACTTCCAAATAGCGCAAGATATTTCTAAGCTTTTGGCAAAATTCCTTGGCTTGCGATGCAGAATGAATATCAGGCTCGCTTACGATCTCAACCAGCGGAACCCCGCTTCTGTTAAAATCGATTAAAGTCATATTCTTGCCATTAATCTTTTTATGCTGCAGTTTGCCGGTATCTTCTTCAAGATGAACGCGTGTTATACCGACTCTGCCTTCCGACGTATCAAGATAACCATTTACGCATAAAGGTTCATCATACTGACTTATCTGGTACCCTTTAGGCAAATCAGGATAGAAGTAATGTTTCCTGTCAAATTTGGATTTCTTATTGATTTTACAATTAAGAGCAAGTCCTATCATCAGACTCCAAATAACCGCTTTCTTATTGGGTACGGGAAGAGCTCCCGGCAGGCCCAAGCACACTGGACAAGTTTGAGTATTAGGTTTTTTAGCAAAATGATCAGAAGGACAACCGCAAAACATTTTTGACAGAGTTTTCAGTTCGGCATGAACCTCCATGCCTATTGTTACTCGTTCTGGTTTTATTTTAGTTTTCATGAAAAATTCCCGGACAAACAAAATAGCCTTTATAGAAATTTTTAGTATTTGAAAAAACAATACTTTTCCTAAGGCTCTTCTGAATTCTATCCTCTCTTAAAGCATTTATCAAACCCGAAGGATGATTTAACGGCTGTAAATTTGCTATTAATTTCTTTTTCTTTTTAAAACTTTCAAGGTAGCCAAAAGTCTTTTCTAACCTATCAACAAAATCTTCTGCCTGCGTAATTGATAACGGGATTTTATAGACCTGAGATGTGTGTAAGATATCTTTTCTTGTATAAATTCTCATTTTGAATTTTGTTGGTATTTATAGGCTAAGTTAATAAGCCCCTGTTCTGAATATCTGGGTCCGTAAATATTCAAACCAACGGGTAATCCCTTGGCAAATCCGCAAGGAACTGAAATTCCCGGAAAGCCCGATAATGACGGAAGTTGTGCCACCATGTCAATAAAAGGCCGGTATTTATTGGTCTTTGGCGTTGATTTATATCTTCCGCCCTGATAGAAGCCCTTTTTAAAAGCCAGGCAAGGTGACATCGGGCTTATAATAAAATCCACCTTTTTGAAAACGTTAGAAAAATAATCATCTATCAATGTTCGCATCTTCAGTGCGTCTTTATATATGCAGTCAAATTCTCCACCTGAAAGTGACCTTAATTCCGTAATCATCAGGTACTTGAGCATCGGTCCAAATTTTACTCTCGTTGAATTATACAAATTATCCAAGGTTTCAAACTTTTTAGTACTTTTTGGATATCTTATTCCATCATAGCGCGCTAAGTTGCTGGCTACTTCCGACCTATATAAAACCTCAAAAATGGATGTTGTGTGCTTTATCGGAGGAAGTTTAATTTCCGTGACTTCAACATTTAACTTAGCTATGGCTTTCAACGCTTTTTTGAAAATACTAAGTACATCTTCATCAACAAAGTCTTCCAGGTATTCAAGAGAAATTCCTATTTTTATTTTGTTTTTGGTATCTCTTGCAATAAAAGTCTTTTTTTCCTCGGTCGAATAGGTGTTTGCATCATGTAAGTCCCGACCGTAAATAACCGACAGTACCAAGGCTGCATCTTCTACTGTCTTGCTAATCGGACCCGGACATTCCAATGAAGAAGCCATTGCTATTATTCCATATCGACTTACTGCTCCGTATGTGGGTTTAAGACCAACTACTCCGCACCACGCTGCTGGCTGGCGAATCGAGTCATAATGCTCAGAACCAATCGCAAACATACACATACCTGCTGCAACAGCTGCTGCTGAACCGCCGGAAGAGCCGCCGGGTACCCTTGTTGTATCCCATGGATTTGATGTCGGACCAAAGCAGGATGTCTCTGTAGTAAAACCCATGCAAAATTCATCCAGGTTAGTCTTGCCGACTAAAATTGCACCGGCAGCATTTAGTTTTGCAGAAACCGTAGAGTCATATTGACCGACATAGCTTTTTAGTACATTGGAAGCCGCTGTTGACGGAACACCTTTTGTAACAAAGGAATCTTTGATAGCATACGGAATTCCGGTTAAGTTAGTATTCCTTGATTTATTTTTTAACTTTTTGTCTGCTAATTTAGTTTGTTTGAGCGCAACGCTTTTATTAATTAAAGTAGTATAAGCATTAATCTTTGCTTCTACTTCCTCGATTCTATTAAAAACTGAATGAGTTAGTTCATAAGAAGAAATCTGTCTTTGTACTAGAAGTTCTTGGGCTTTAGCAAGGGATAATTTATATAAATGTTTGTTAGGCAATTCATTGCTCATTCTTCTAATTTTGGTGAAACTTTGTACATTTCAAATTCATTTTCAACATCTAATCCTACCCTGAAAATTCTTTCTTCCATAAAATGCGGTGCAATTAGATGTAAACCATTAGGTAAACCATTGACGAATTCTATAGGTACCGAAATCCCGGGAGTTCCGGTCAAATTTGCCGTTACGGTTAGCACATCCGATAAATACATCTTCAAAGGATCTATTTCTCTTTCTTTATGTTTAAAAGGTGGAAAAGGAAAAACAGCAGCAGCGATCAAATCTACTTTTTCGAATGCCTGATTGTAATCTTTTATAAGCAAGGTTCTTCCTTTAGCTGCCTGCTTGTAATATTTGTCAGCATATCCTGTCGAGAGGGAATGCGTTCCGATCATAATTCTTCTTCTTGGTTCATCCTGAAATTTGTCTCGTCCATTCCCGTATCTGATTCCGTCATAACGGTTTAGGTTTGATGATATTTCTGAAAAAACAGTTACACAATAAATAGGATATGCATACTTAGCATGCGGTAAAGAAATTTCGATTAGTTGATGACCTTTATTTTCTAAAATCTTAAGAGCCTTACGAACCGATGTGTCTATCCCTTTATCTAACCCATCAAAATACTCCTTAGGTATACCAATTCTAGCTTTATAAGGTTTTTCCAATAATTTTATATAATCCGGAACAGTCGAAGCGCCAGTTGTAGCGTCATACGGATCTTTACCTGCGGTTATCTTTAATACATAAGCACTATCCCAAATTGTTCTCGTCAAATGCCCAATAGAATCAGTGGAAGAAGCCATAGCGATAATTCCATATCGGCTTACTCTACCGTAAGTTGGTTTTAAACCCACAACATTACAGTAGGAGCCAGGTTGGCGGTTTGAGCCACCCGTATCGCTTCCTGTTGCTATCGGTATAAAACGAGCCGCAACGGAAGCACCTGAACCGCTCGATGAACCTCCGGTAACTCTACCATAAGCATAAGGATTATTAGGAACTCCATAAACTGTATGCTCTCCCGAAGAACCATGTCCCCAACAGTCAAGGTTTGTCTTACCGATAATTATCGCACCTGCGTCCAAAAGTCTTTGAACAGCAGTTGAATTATATTGACCCTTATAGTCATCTAAAACTAAATCGGCGGCTGTCGTTCTTATATTGTCGGTAACAAAGTTATCTTTAACAGCAATTGGGACTCCAAATAAAGGCTTTCGTATACCTTTTTTTCTTTGTATATCCTTTTGTCTTGCTTCTTTTAATGCAATTTCTCTTATAGTTATAAAACCATGAAGCTTTTTATCGTACCTTTTTATCCTATCCAAATAAATTTTCGTCAGTTCATAGCTTGAAATTTTTTCTGACTTTAGTAGTTTTAATATTTCTTTAAGCGTTAATTCGTAAATTTCCATTTTAATTTTCCTCAAATATCGCTTCGACGGTAAAAAATCCCTGATATGTACTTTTCGCATTTGATAATGCTTTTTCTTGATTAAGAACTCGGCTCTCATCGACAACATCTTCTCTGAAAACATTTGATGCCCCCGTTGAATAACTGGTTTCGTCAACCCCTTTAGTTTTCAATTCTCCTATCTGATTTACGAAGTCAAAAATATTTGATAGTTGATCTTTGAATTTTTCAACCTCGTCTTTTTTGAGGTTTAACTTTGAAAGCTGAGCAACATGTAAAACTTCCTCTTGCGAAATAGATGATTTAGCCATACTTTCCATATGATACAAGCTTGAGGCTAAATACACAAGGGATTTAAAAAATGCTAAACTAAAAATATATGAAGAAGGATACGTTTATTATCATCTTTTATTTTATTTATTTTTCCTGGCTTTTTACCATTACCTACCTTACTCCCAAAACCGATTTATTAAATTATTTTACTTTAAGTATAATATTTTTCTATTTCGTTCTTTTGCGCGAGTCGGGTGATCTTTTCTGGTTTTGGTTGGGAACTTTAATTCCTATTCTTTTTAACCTTTCTTCTTTCACTAACTTTGAATTTAAATTCGATCTAGCAAAAATTATTCTTACTCCCATATGGCTTCCTTTGGCTTGGGGAACAACGATAATTGCTCTCAGAAAATTCTACCTTATAATCACCCGTTAAAATATAAGATTATTAGCATATATTCGTTTCATTCGTATTAATTCGTATATTAGTATTATACCAAGCAATATCACCAAATTTACCATGCCTAACGACAGAATTTTCCTTTACTATTGAACAAGGTTTTTAAAAAAACTATACTATCGGTCATGGGAATAATTGAAGATAATATCTTTGCCAACTATCGCAAAGCTCTTGAGGCCGGCAGTCTTGATCAGGCTAAAAAAGCCGTAGACCTGGCCAGAACACTAAAAGAAAAAATTGAACAGGAAGGCTTTTTAGATTACTCTTACGAGGATCAAATAAATAATTATATTCCAAGAAAATTCTTTGAACCATTTCCTTACCGTTATTATCCGAAAGAAGGTGTTGTAGTTGTAATGAATTTTGCAATAAACCTAACCGCCGGAGAAAATAAACTTTTCAACTTATTATCATCAAATGAATCTTACGCGGAGAAAATTACTATTGTTAATATGGAAAATATAAAAATGTATTTATGGGGAAATGAAAGTATCTCGAAAAATGCAGTTAGGATAGCAATTAAAAGACTCAGACTCAAAATTGAACCTGATATAAAATCACCTCAAATGTTAATAAGTGTTTATAATAAGGGCTATATCTTCCTTGGAAAACGTGTTTTTGACGAAGAGTAATATATTTACCCTTCGTAGTAAGGACTACATTATTTACCCAATAACTGCTGTAATATTTCTGTTATACCCTATATTATTTATAACCAACTAAATAGTTCCGATTTATAGCTAAATATAATTTTCACTATTCAATATAGTAATTATAATCTTTATTGACTATAGGGATTTGTTTTATATAACAATTTATACGATCTTAATAACCATTTTTTAAGCTAATATATTCTAAGCCTCAATCTGAACCTGTTTAATATAAACCTATCTTAATAATTAGCAAACTAATTAATATAGTGCCATTTTTATGCGTTGGTATTTTTTACCAATAAATAGTAATAATCATATAATTATAAGATAATTACTTTAAGATATTAAATAAAATACGCTAGAACTTTACCGAGCCTATATTAGGCGTATGTACGGCACATAACAATCATTAATAATATAATAATATTCTTAGCTATAGGTGGCATAACGATATTATTTTTATTCCTAAAATACCATATTTAAGAGTCTTTTTCACTAAAAATATTTTAATTTGATACTCTTATTAAAGAGCTTATTTGAACACAAAATGCTGTTACAAAATAATTACAAAGGTGAAACTTAAACCATTTGCTGAAGTGCTTTTACTCGTTCTTCTATAGGCGGATGCGTATTGAATAAGTTTGCAAACCAGCCGACACCTCCTTTTATACCTTCTTTAAACGGATTTATGATATATAGATGTGCAGTTGCTTTATTTGCAGCTTCAAGAGGTTCATGGTCCAAAGATATTTTCTCTAATGCTGATATCAAACCGGACGGCTGCCTGGTTAAAGAAATGCTTCCTGCGTCGGCAAAAAATTCACGTCTTCGGGAAATTGCAAGTTGAATAAGTTGTGCAATTATCGGAGAAAGTATTGCGAAAATCAGACCTAATACCATTATGATTGCTCCAATGCCACCTTTATCCCTGTCTTTTGATCTGCCACCAAACCAGCTCATTCTCAGAAACCAATCTCCCAAAAGTGCAACAATACCAACCATTACTGATACAACACTCATTAGTCTAGTGTCATAATTTTTTATATGACTTAGCTCATGTGCTAAAACTGCTTCCAGCTCTGTCCTACTTAATTTCGCCAGAAGTCCTGTTGTTGCGCAAATCACGGCATGTTCGGGATCTCTGCCTGTTGCAAATGCATTCGGAGCACTATCCTCTATCACATATAATTTTGGTTTGGGTAATCCAGCTCCTATGCTTAAGTTTTCAGCTGCAGTATAAAAATTGAATTCCTTATTCCTGTCAGCTGGTTTTGCTGAAGATATTGCCAGCACAATTCTATCTGAATACCAATATGAACCAAAGCTCATTATTCCTGAAATAATTAAAGCTAAGCCAACAAAACCTAATCCCCCGGGTTCATACCCCATATATATTCCAATCGCCTGAGCCAGAACATATACAACTACGGTTGTAAATAATAAGAAAAGAACGATTATAAAGGCACTTTTTCGCTTGTTTGAGCTTTGAACCTCGTAAATATTCTTCATATTACTCTAAATCAACTTTCGGCGTCTTCATTTCACCTTCACCAACTTCAACGTGTTCTCCTTTTTCAGGTGTAATAAGTCCGGGTTGTTCTTCGAATTTAAAAAGCATAGCTACGATATTAGAAGGCACGCTTACCCTTTTGACATTATAATCTGCTGTTAAATCGATAACCAAGCGCCTTGCATACATAATCTTATCGGAAGTATCCCTTAGCTCATCCATCAGTTTTGTAACCACCTCGGATGCTTTCAGCTCCGGATTACTTTCCACTACTATCTGTAAATTCGGGATAAGCGAGGCTAATTTACTTCCGGCATCGGCCATCTCCTGTACATCACCGCTTTTTATTGCTCCGGCAATAGCCTTCCTGGCATCGGTTAATTTATCATAAATACCTTTTTCGTGTTTCAGGTATCCTTTAGCCGATGATTCGAGATTCGGAATCAATTCCGACTGTCTTTTTAGCTGATTGCCTATCTCTTGGATAGCTGCTTTAATTCTGGTTTTACTGGAAACAAAAAAATTATATATAACAATTACCCAACCGATTAGGGCAACACCTACAATTAAAATAATCCACAATATACCCATATTTAATCACCACCCTTCGCCCTCCTTAGACTTTTATAAAAATCGTGGGTGACCCTTCCGTAGCCTTGGTGAAGGAGGGCATTCTTCTTTACCATCGGGCTTCGGAGTGGCAAGCCACCCTTTAAGGCTTCATTCTATCATTTTTTCAAAATCTTCAACACTCCTAGTATTCACAATATCGCCTTTTGTTGCCCAACCACGCCTTGCAACAGATACACCAAAGATCATATTATCCATATGATCGACATGGTGGGCATCTGTTCCCAAAGTCAACTTTATCCCTTTAATAACGGCTTCTCTAACCATAAAATCAGGCAAATCCAACCTCATTGGGTCCGCATTTATCTCCAGCCACTTATTCTCTTTTTTACATAGATCAAATATTTTTACCCAATCAAGCTCAATTCCTTCTCTTTGCTCCAGTTTTCTGGCTGTAGGATGAGCAAATATCTTGACTTTTGGATGTGATAAAGCTGATAACACCCTTTCTGTCATTAGTTTTTTTGTTATTCTAAAACTTGAATGAACCGATACCAAAGCAAAATCGAGTGTTTGCATTCCTGCATCAGTCACCGGTAGTTTTCCGGTCGGTAATATATCAATTTCCAGGCTATTGAATAATTTAATTACTCTTTTATTCGCATTATTAGATAACGAGTAATTAATTTTATCAACATTTTCACGCTTCCTTTTTAAAATATCCAGTATTTGTCTTTCCGAATGTCTGCTATGACTCGGATTATGTTCAGTAAACGCAATATATTCGTACCCCAATCCTAGTGCCTTTGATGCAACTTCTTTCATTGAAGAAAGTCCCAAATCATGGCTGGTCTCAATATCAAAGCTTGAATGGATCTGCAAGTCTGCCTTAATATCTTTCAATTCTATCAGTCTTGGAAGTGAATTATTTAAAGCTGCTTTTATTTCACCGGAATCCTCTCTTAACTCAGGTGGAATCCAGTCCATTCTCAAGAATTTATAAAAATCTTCCTCAGTCGCAATTTTTTTTAGTATCTTTTTACCGTCCTTCTTAATATATATTCCGTAATCTGAAAGGCTCAGGTTCTTCTTTAATGCATATTCGCGAAGTGCTATATTATGATGCTTACTACCTGTAAAGTGCTGTAAAAGCGCCCCAAAGCCTTCGGGAGTTTCAACCATTACATCAACCTGTATATCTCCCGGTATAACTATCGAGGCTGTCCTTACACCTTTCTCTAAAATTCGTTGAATTTTTGGAAACTTCACAAAATGCTCGATTACTACCTTTGGGTTATTCGTAGATACAGCTATATCAATGTCCCCAACAGTTGACGCTTTTCTTCTCAAACTGCCTAAAGGTTCCGCACGCAACACCTCATTACTTTTGTTTAGCCATTCTAATATTTCCTTAGCAACTTGCAAGGCATAAGGCAGCAAGATTCTTTTGCTTCTTCCCTTAACTTCGGATATTGAACGAAGAATATCTTTTTCACTATCTTCTCCAAATCCTTCTAATTTGGCGATCCTTCCCCCTTTTGCAATTCTTTCTAAATCCGCGATAGCATTCTTTTCTGAAATTTTAGACTTAAACTTTTCAACTAATTTATATGCCGTTTTAGCACCGATTCCGGGTATAATCATAAGATCAAACATTTGTTTAGGGAACCCCTTCATAACTTCTTCGAAATGTTTGGATTTACCGGTTTTAAAAAGTTCTCCCAAATGCTGGGCGATACCTATACCGATTCCAGGCACTTCGTCTAATTTCCCCTCATCCCACAAGTCTTTAAGCTCACTTGAGGCATGTTCAACCGCATCAGCCGCCCGTTGATAAGCAATTATCCTGAATCTGTTTTTCTCTTCACCTTTGAGTTGGTACGCTGCCGCAACCGCTCTCAGAAGTTCTGCAACTTGTGTATTCGTCATTTCTTGGACATTTCTACAACGCTAAAAGTATACTCCCCACAATTATGAATAAGCCAAGTCCTATACCAAAAAGTGTATATAATGATACTCCGGTATCAGGCAGCGGAGGTTGAACGGGTGTTACACTTGCCGAAACTGCTGCAGTAGAAGTAGGAAAAGGTGTAGGCGTGGGTGCTTGAGTTATTTGACCTGTCGGAGCCGGTGTCGATGTTGGTGATTGAGTAGGAATAACACTGATTGTAGGGGTGGGACTGATAGTCTGTGCATTTACGGAAAAGCTGAAAGTTTGACACAAAGAAGTTTCATGCTGCGTACCCGAGCTGTCTCCTTGGCAAAATATATCTCCCGTGATGCTCCAATTAAAATCACCCGTGGGAAGATTTATCCCTCCGAGGATTGCATCCGACTCTGGGTCTAAGGCAGGAATCGTGAAATTTCCCAAGCTTGTTCCATTTACAATAAGATCTATAGTTCTTGAAGGTTGGGTTTCGGTACTTGAATTTATTATCCTGACTATACCGTTGGTATTAAGTAAAATCTTGTATTCCTCGCAGGAATATGCTTTCGGTTCACTGACCGGTACGTTTGGTGCAACTGGTTCTCCCTTTAATTGATAGAGTCTAATCGCCGTGAAAACAGCGACTCCTGCAAGAATTAATGTGGCAAGAACAGTGATCCCTGTTACGAACTTAGTTTTAATTAAATCTTTCATCTTTTTATCTAAAACCAGCCAAATTGACTGTGATGTAACTGAACCTGAATAGTATATGTTGCTACCCCGGTGGGTATTACATATTCATCGTATATTTCGTTCGTTTGCGGTTTTTTAGTACTAACCGCTTGGTTCTCGGTGCCATTTATAGTAAATTTAGCCTGGTCGATCAAACCGCTTGAGGTATTGGAGTTAACTGCGATTCTTATTGTAATACCTGCTGTAAGTTCTTTTAGGTCATCTTGAGTTAATAAATTCCATTGTAAATCGTAAATTTTAATGTCCCTGCATTGAGACTGAACCGGTGGTGTTGAAGGTTGGGGAAGCTGGGTTAGCCAAACCTGAATATTTATAAGCTCGGCGCATTGATCCTCTGTGCCAACCTTATTCCATTTTACGGTATCTGCCTCTATCACAACCTGATAACATCCGTCTTCTTTTACGCTTGGGTCGAATGCTCTAACCTGATCGTCAGTAAGAAATACGTCGTAGATTATACCGTTCACTTCATAAGTCCCTGAATCGGCTGGATCTTCTATAAGGACACAATTATTGTTATCCAAACACACCTGTGTCGCTGCTTTTTCTCTAATGTCCTGCTCGCGGTTTACCAAAATTACTCCTGCTGCAACACCGCCCACTAAAACAACAATGCTCATTAAGACCATTACTATTTTTTTAATATCGGATACCTTGCCTGGCTGTACAACCAATTCGCTCATTTGTTTTAGTCGATAATATAAATATAATAATTTCTAGCGAAGAAAGATAGGTGGTTGTATATCAATATGAAGCTTCCTATTATTCCTGTAGTGCCAAATCAATGTTGTTACGAGCTTGTTCCAAAGAAACCCTGCCGACGAGAGCAAATTCCTGTACTATTTTATCCATTGACAGGTTTAAGATATACTTTTTACTACTGGAGAAATTACCGAGTTTTACCTTTTTCTCTTTGTGAAGAAGTTTAATAAGCTCCACCGTATCAATAGGATTATTAGAGTTTAGTTGCTCTTTTAATTCAGTTATTGGAGAGAAATTTACTATTATTATTCTTTCCTTAAGGCTTAATATTAACTCGTTGAGCATTCTTTTATTTATAGGTTTTCTTATTTCTGCCACATTTATGTTTTTTACAGGTATAGAGCAAACAACACCTTCTGAAGTTTTATCGTCATAATAAGGTCTGAAATAAATAACAGGCTCATAGCTACCTTGACTATTTTTCTCTTTTTTAATCTTGAAAATTCGGAAAACTTTCCCGAGCTCAATAATATTGTCACCGATTTTATATTTTTTCTTCTTAATCATTGTATTTTTTCTAATTACCAAAAGAAGAAGGAAGAAGAGAGAAGTTAATGATTACATATTAGCAGATATTTTGAATAAATAACATAACCAATTTAGTAAAAATATTAATGTTTCAACAATAATTTGTAAATACTATTTATTACTTTATTTTCATAATGCCAACAGCTTAAGGGTCTAGCTTCAGCAAAATCATATTTACCTTCACAAGATGGAGTGTTCTCGCACCACTACATAATTATGACATTGACGAAAATAAGAAGTCAAAATCGCAGAGTGTAACCACACCCGACGGAACCACACCCGTCAGGTGATATACATTGACACTTATCGGTTTATTGCCTGTATGTTATAAATGTTAATTAATCCTCACTGGTGTTATGGGGAAAAAATCTATAACTTGAAGTAATCGGGCAGGCTCTGGTTGATTGAAAATCCTGAGTCCATCGAAGGATTAAAATCCTGAGCAAAGTCGAAGGGCTATCTACGGAACTTTTACTGTAATATAATAATATATGTCAAAAACAGTTCAGCAATTACAAAATTTAATGGTTGACCAGTTAAAACGACGAGGTTTTTATCCAAAAGAAGAAAAAGAAGTATTGCTGCGGTTGGGTGAGGAAATGGGAGAAGTATTCGAGGCTGTTAGAGAAAAACAATCCAAGAAGGAATTGAGCCACGAAGTCGTAGACGTTTTTTGGAATATATTAAGGTTTTGTGAACGTAAGTTCTAAATCCAATCGCAACCCCCTAGAGTAAAATATCTAGCTTCAAGGGGGTGAAGACACATAAAACATAGAAAGATACAAGATTTTG
>Ga0209518_1001238_pt1 | contig 28505 bp, 30 predicted proteins | sample RifGroB1_FD_183993 | JGI IMG/M metagenome (GOLD analysis project Ga0209518, IMG submission 183993) | Groundwater microbial communities from Rifle, Colorado, USA - Groundwater B1 (SPAdes) (version 2) | ecosystem: Environmental > Aquatic > Deep subsurface > Groundwater | place: Rifle, Colorado...
CAAGTACGAGGCGGGCCGGGGCCCATACCGTTTCCTTCTGGCTCTTGGATGTGACCGCAATCGGATTCAGTGCGTTCGGGACTTGTGAAAAACTACTCCATGGCCCCTGGTTACGAAACACATACTCCCCGAATGTTACCACGCCGTGCTCTGCGTCGATCGTGAATGAAACGCGGCAGTAGATCTTCTTGAACGGATCGGGGTCCACCTTCTCCGTGGCGTTGACGGTCTTCTTCTGGTAATCGTGGACAAATTCGCCGTACACATAGGCGGGGGCACGCTTCTTGACGCCGGCCGGGTCGACAAACGTACCAACCCCGGAATCCTGGATCTCAAGGTCATCGAAATTCGTGATCTTGCCCCACCCCGGTACGTCGATCGGCAGCTTGACACGGTATACTCTTGCAACTTCCTGCTGCAAAAGTTTCTGCGTGGCTTCTCCAAATTCGGACCCCGTGGCTTCATGGTGCGAGTTCCAGCGAAAGGCAGGGCACTCGGTAGGAAACCGATCGAGCACGAGTTGCGGGAGTGAACGATAGCGCCGGTAACTTTTCGGCTGCCATTCCTTTTTGGGCTTCCCCTTGTTCTCTTCCTTGTTCGGGTCTTTTACGGCATCCGGATCGTCCCCGAGCACCTCCGTACCGATCACGGCTTCTAGCGGCAAGTGGACTTCAATTAGTGTCTCACCTAACTGGACTCCAACCTGATCCGGCAACTCTGCGGTATCGAACCCCGCATGGAACTCCATCACGTCCATTCGCGGCAAGTCAGCCCCGACGCCCGCCCGGCGAATCGCAAACGTATCAGCGGCTTGTGGAACGATCCGACAACCGAACTGATCGCAGAGGGCCTGCAATGCTTGTGCGGGGACTGCCCCGTCCCATAGGACCTCCGGCCGCGTATCGTTCGGAAGATCACCTACATCGTACCGCCCCTCGCCCATCGCATCAAAGCAGAGGGCGGCCAACTCCTGGGGCGTCTTCTCGGTATTCCGTTCACCGTTGGAACCGTCCTTGACCGATCCGTCCGGATTCCGCACGTTGTAGCGGCCGTGAATCACGCCGTAACGCCAGCGCCATCGGCGGTCTAGGATCGTTACCCGCCAGATCGGCCCTTCACTGGTCCATTCCGGGTCGATCTTGTCCATGCGGCAGGACGAGAACTTGACGGCCGTATTCCCCTGGACCCACTCCAGTTGCCCGAACCCGGCGAAGTCGGGCCCTTGCGGCGGAATGACCAGTACGCAGACGCTAGGGCTGATCCCGTGCCCAACGGTGTGCATGGCCGAATAGTAGCCGGTCTTTAGACCGGGCCAACGGATTTCGCAAACGGGTAGATCGGACATCGCGTCAGCTCCGTTGGACGCCGATGTTTGCCCCGAGCTTCAGCTTGCCAAGATCGGCCGGCTTGTACGCGATTGCGTTCGTGAACGTGGTCCGCTTGCTCTCATCCTTGAACTCTTCCAGATCGTAGATCGTGGTATTCGTGCCGGTAATCGACGCTTCGCCCGACGAAAAATCCACAGTCCCACCATACTGATTGATCGCCGTGTAGCCACCATCCGAAGCATAGTTGAGCCGGCCCGCGTATTGCGTGATCGTGCCCGCCGTCCCATCGCGGAACTCAGTCAACCCCTCTACCTGAGTCAATGTCGTGAAGCCCACCCACAAGTCCAGCGTGCCGCCCGTCTTGTTAACGGTGGTAAGCGTTGTGCCCGTGCCGATGAATACGCTTGCATCGCGGGCCTGGTCGTCGATCCAGCCCATCGTGAGTGTCGCTACAGTCGCCGACTCATCGGCGTAGAACGCCACGCCCATCGATCCCCTTTGTACGTCGGCCACGTTGCTCGCATGAGTTCCCTTCCACAGCACGGCCGGTACGTCGGTCTCGGCTGGGGTGCCAGTCCCGAAAACGTAGAGGGCGGTCTGTGCGGTCCCGGTATTGAGTTTGATCCGGCCCGAGCCGTCACCATTGCCCTGCCCGATTTCGATAGTGATCGTCTGGGCATCCGCGGTGTTGCCAAGCGTCAAGTAAGCGGGCCGGTATTCATAGTAATCATCTTCGCGTGCCAGCCCGATCTTGCCGCTGTAGTTGGTCTTGATCCGCACGATGGCCGGAGTAATGAGCGTCTGGACCAGGCCGTAGAGGCAGTCGATAGCCGTCGACTCGAACACGATGGTATCGGCATCGACCGGCAGCACGCCCGTGCTCCAGTTGTCTACATCATCCCAATAGTTCGGCCCGGTGGGGGCCGTGACGATCAGGAGCGTGTGGTCCGTGGTGCCATCTGCCGGAGGCGTGCCTTCGATGGCATCGGCCGAAAGCGTGATCGTGGTAGCATCACGGGCCGACACGGCGGCCATGTAGGCGGCCCCGCCGATGGTGCTGTCGAGAAACACCTGCGCCCGATCCCCAACCGCAATGCCTTCACTAGTCGGAACGACGGCGTTGCCCGGCGTGAATACCCGCGTGGCTTGCACCCACGTCCCGCCTGTGTATTTTCGAGTCGTCGCCCGCCGAATCTGTTGCGTCTGCGTGCCCGCGATCGTCAGGCCGTAGCCACTGCCGGTCATCAAGGCCACGTCGGTGGCGGCTAGAGTGCCTCCGAACGTCGCTGTCCAGTTAGGAGCCGTTCCCGTCACTGCCACTTGTCCAGCCCCGATACTAGTCAGTGCTTCTAGGGCGGTATCCAGTGTTGCCGCTGAGGCATCGTAGGCAATCGCTGTTGTGGTATACCCACCGAAGGAAATAGTGAATGTGCCAGCGCTTGGATTGTTTGGCAGGCTGATCGACTGGACCTCGTTGACTGCCGCAACTGCTGCCGTGGTAGTTGTCACCAGTACCGAGCCGCCGGTAAGTCCCGCCGCATTGGCGGTCATTTGCTCCAAGTCCATTCCCGCCAGGGCACCGCTAAACGTCACAGTGAATGCCTGAGACACAGCCGTCGCAGTACTGGCAGCAACCGTTGCCTCACCAACCCCGATATTGCTCAGAGCCTCTAAGGCAGTCTGGATGTTCGTAGCGAGCGTAGCCGCTGTCGCCGAATAAGTGATGGCCCCGGTGGTCTGCCCCTGAAACGTAAGGGTGAAGTTGCCGCCCGTGGCTGTGTAGACAACAATCCTTTGGACCTCGTTTACAGCAGCCCCACCACCCTCTTGAACCACGGTAGCGGTATCAACCAGCGCATCTGATGTCGCCCCCCAAGTACCATCGTATACGTAGTAAACCTGGACGCCGCCCGTCGCGATGTTCACTCCGCCGCAACTGCCAGTAAACTCTACCCTGAATCCGACGTAACCGCTTGCGGCCGTCGCGCTGGATACAACCGCGTTTCCGGCCCCAAGGGCAGAATTCACCAATCCTTGAACTTCAGAGACCGACGACGCCGGATAGAAGCCGCCGGTATAACACGCGGTCGCGCTGGCGTTGTACAGCAACATGCGGTATGGCCCGGCGCCGGCAGTCGGGAGAAAGAAATCCTGGATTTCGTTGGTAAGCGATCCGCCGCCTTGCGTCGTCGTGCTGATCGTTACCGACCCCGCCCCGGTCAAATTCGTCCCGTTGCCGGTAATTAGCGGAACATTCGTGGCCGCCAAGGCACCCGTGAACTCGACAACCCACGCCCCTGCCGAGCCTGTTGTAGTTCCGTTTCCGGCCCCAACACTCGACAGAGCCTCAAAGGCCAACTCAAACGTAGCTGCGTTGGCATTATAGGCAATTGCCGCTGTCGTTTGGCCAGCGTAGGTCAGCGTAAACGTGCCACCCGTCGCCGCGGTCCCGAAGCTGACTGATTGCTTTTCGTTGACTCCCGCAACGCCCTTCATCACTTCGATGATGAGAACTTCCGGGACCGACGACGTGCTGGTCGACCCGGTGATCGTGACCGGCTTGCCGTCGCTCGGGCCGGTCAACACCAGCGTGGTGCCGTCTTCGGTTGCCGGCGTGATGCTGGTGCCTCCCGTGTCCAAGAACCCCATCGTCGCCGCAACCTCATTCCACTCGGCAATATCCGTCGCAGCGATCTTCTCGGAGAATAGTTGCACGATCCCGGCGGCCGTGATGTCAGTGGCCGTCCCCGATGCGTCCTGCTCCCCGGCCTTGGCCGTGATATCCTTGCCATTGATCGTGAGCGTGAATTTCGAGTTGCTATCCACGCTGGCGGGCGTGTACCACCATACGTCGGGCCGGGGCTGGGCGTTTCCGATCCACAATTTCGTTGCCACGATATTGACTCCTGGTTAGGCTAAGGTCTTCGGACGCCGGGGCGGGCCGCAAAGAAGAACGTGTAACTCCATGTCGTTTCGCGCAGTCTGGCAGGTCCCGGTTGGTCCGCATACTCGACGACCATAGACGGCCCATGTAGCGGCGGCTGGCTTGACCAGAGCGGTGACGCGGCCGGCGGGTAGTATCCGTTGCACCCAATCGCTCGCCCTGCCTGGTGGACCACGACTGGGCTCCGTAGCGTTTTGTCGGCACTGATCGGCATTCCGGTGATCGGTGTAAGCAGCCCCCAGTCTTTTCCGCCGTTGCCTTGGTAACTGATCTTTTCCGTCATGCTCACCAAGTCTCGATCGGCAGGCTCCTCCTCCCATTCCAGAGACAGGGTGTAATTTCGCCAGCCGGCATATTCGACCCCCCTGCTCTCGGGGAATTGCGGAGGGCGGACAACACGAATACCACTGATCGTGTCGGCGTTTTGCACGATGTGGGCTGTCTTCGTCCCGCCGACGAAGTACCAGCCCATATTCTGGCCGTTGCGAGAGTAGGCGCTCCGCAAAGCGGCAATCGCAGCAGTGATCTTCGCCGAGGTGGACTTGATGATCGTTCCCATCACGTCCCAACGGCACTGCGTGTACAGCGGCTTCTTGTCGTCGGAGTAGACTATTTCCTTGCTCTCGACAAACGAGCACTCGCCCGCCTCGTGTTGATGGGAGCCGTACTGGAAATAGATGCTCATGGGATGCTACAATAAACTGAGTTCAACCACGAATAGCCTTTAGAAAGGGAAACCACCATGGACACCGAACGACGAATCGAGGCGTTGGAACGGCGTTGCCGGCGATTGACGGCGGCACTCTTGGGGATCGGGCTGGTAGCGGGGCTGGCCGTTTGCGTGGCAGCGGCTCCATCCGAACGGGATGTCGAGGTGCGGAAGCTGACTTGCCGGGAGTTGGCGGTAATGGACGAGCAAGGACGGCCGGTTATTCGTGCAACAGTCGACAAATTCGGCGGGAGGATCTCGATGATTGACGCTGAAACGAAAGGACAAGTCATACTGGGCCCGCGACAGATAACGTTTCTGGCCAAGGAACCTTACGTTTTGGCGCGAATCGGTGCCGAGGCCCAGTCTGGTGATGGCTTTGTCTTCGTCCAGAGCCAAGACCAGCGGCATATCAATAGCCTGCTTCCCCAAGCTCGATAGCATTACTTCGTTGCCTTTCCGAGTTCCATAATCCGCTGCTGTTCAAACTTCTGTTGAATCATCCGCTCCATCAGGCTTCGCCCTGCGGTGATTTCCCGTGCGACGACCTCCTGGACGCGAGGCAGGAGGGCATCGTTGTACTTTGCAATCGCTGCCACGATGACCCGCTCCTCATCATTGGCGTTGGCTTCGATTTTGACGATGAGGTCCTGCTGGACCCGCATGATATTCTGAAAGTAATCGGCTCTGCGTTCATTCTGGTCCGCCATGCGTCCGGCAGATTCTGCTCGCTCATGCAATGGCGCAAACATCGTTTCCGGAGCAATCTCGCCACCGCGCTGTTCTTGACGTTTCTTCAGCCGCTCTTTATGGATCGAGGTGCCGAACTCCGCCACTGACATCTCTTGCTCGGGCGTTAAGGCCCGGCCGGACTCGAATGCCGCGATATTCGTTACATGCTGCTGTGCCTCGCCAGGCAGCAGAGCACCTAACCGTTGCTTGATAGTCCGCTCTTCATCCCATGTAGCTTGCCGTTGGCCTCGATACGTCTTCGCCCGGGCCTCCGACGCCTCCATGGCCCCGCGAGCCGATTCCATATTTGCACGGGCTAAGGTCTTTTCGGAATCAGCCAGGGACCGAACGGCTTCGCTTTCAGCTTCACGAAGGCGGATATTTTCCTTGGCAGCCGCGATCTGATTGGCAAGAGCTTCGGTATACTGATTTAAGTTTCGCTGTGACGGGTCGGTCTTCTCAATAGCCGCAACTCTGGCTCCAGCCTCTCGCTCTCGTTGCTCCCACCCGCCGCGGCCGCGAAGGTTTAACCGAATTTCTTCAAGCCCCCTCCGGGCCCCGATAACCCCGGTCTCTTCATCGGTGCGAGTAACGCCGCGATCCTCCACGGCCCACCGTTTCCGCAACTGACCGCGGAAACGAGTTGCGATAGCCTGGTCTTCGGCCTCGCGCTGCTCGGCTCTTTCTGCAAATATCGGGGCGGTCTCCGTGGCTTCCTTCGCCCTCGCATTGATGATGTCCGTGCGAACCTTCCTGATTCGTGCTGTTCTTTCCGCTGCCTCCACAGCCCCGCCATAATCTCTGTCCATCCCGGTGTCAGACATCCGAGCCCCGCCCCATCGAAAGGCACGGTATTGCAGCGACCCGAGCCCCGCCCCAGCTCGCGCAAGCCATGATTCAGGAGCGGTGCCTTTCTCCGGATTTAACCGGCGATATTCGTTATGCCCAAGGTAGGCTGCCCCGCCAAATCCCGCCGCAAAGGCCGCCACCGGCGCAGCCTTGATTCCAATTCCCAGCAACCTAGTCCCCAAACTGAGCCCAGCCCCGCCGGCAACGGCTCCAACACCTGCCCCCGCCGCTACCCGCGTACCAGCACCTACCACTGCCGCCCGTCCTGAAATTACCTCAGCCGCCGCCAAGGCCAGTTGCGCCGCCGCCGCGCCCTTGACGGCTATCTGATACGCCTCATACGCCTTGCTCGCACCTTGCACGAAATTGATAAGGCCCTTCGTCGTCTGGGCTACGGCCTCAAACGTGGCCAGCGTCTTCAACATCTTCTGCGCATCGTCTTCGTTGGCCGCCGACAAGAGCACAACACCGCGAGCAAGCTGCGTCACGCCCTCGAACACCATCTTGCCGCTTTCGACGGCCATCCTATTGGCGGCCTTGACCCGGCCCTGGGCCGATTCGTAGTCACGGGCAGCCTTCTCGACAGTACGTTGCGCGGCGGTTGCTGATTGCTTCTCGTCTCGCTCGCGATCTGATATGGCTTTTGCCCTGGCCCGAAATTGCTTGGCGTCTTGCTGATTGATCGCCTTCCATTTCTGGTCCTCGATCCGTACAGCCTCGCGGGCAGCCTTCTCGGCCTCCCGGTTCGCTGCTGCACCTCCGCCCCCGCGGCCGGCAACGGCTCCAACGCCCGCCCCGCCCACTCCCCCAGCCGTCCGAGCCCCTTCGCCGGCCAGCGTCTTGAGGTTGCTCTGCGCCCCCTGGACGGCTTTCTTCCACGCCTGTTCCATCTTCAGCGCAGCCGCAGCCATCTTGTCGGCGGCTTGGATCACCGATTGATCCGCCTCCGCAGTATACCGGATAGTCAGATTGCGGGTTGCTTCACCGGCCACGTGGTGCCTCAATAACCCGAAAACCGGGCATGGTAGCCGTCAACTGTGATAACGCCAACCGATGCCACTCTAGTGTCTCGTGAATAATCCCGAAGTTTCGTCGTGTTAGTCGATCAATGACTTGCCCACCGCACGCCTGTTGCTCCCAATACCGCTCGATAGTTGTCCAATTCCGCCGACTGATCGTCCGCAGCTTCCCTGCCTCCGGCCCCCGAGTGGCTTCCGGCTCATCGGCCACCTTGGGGCACCCGCGACAAGGCGGCGGCTTGGACCGACGAAAACTCTGCCCGTTTCGCACGACCCGCCGCCCATGCTCGTATTCCCAAACACGGCAATCCTCGCAATTGACAAACGCGACCTCGGGATGAGCCAAGATCAGCCGGAGGCCGCTGCGGAGTTTTTTCCCGCTTCCAGTAGCCTCGCATCGCCCGGTGCCTGCCCGGCCGCCCGCTCGGTACGGTCCTGTTTCGCCTCAACCCGCTGAGCAGCGTCGGCTGGATCGGGGTCGTTGGGACGCCAGCCAAGCACCACGCCGATCATCGCCTGCAAGAGGTCCGGCTGTAGCCGGCGCAACGTATCCGAAGCGACCGGCCGTGGCAGCCCTTGCCGATCTCGCACCTCCCAACCGATGACCTTCGTCGTCAAGAGGTCAGTCACCTCTACAATGAAGGCCCGCCCCTGGTACCGCGTTACTTCCTCCCGCTCCTCGGGTAACGCCGGCCGGTAGCGGAACCGCAGAGCCGGGTGAATCCCCGGTCGCTCTGCAATGAACCCCGGATAATCGTACCCATCGTCGATCAGGTGGCAGGTCATGCTTGCCATAGTTCTTGCGTCCTTTTATTGCGTCCTTCGGTATCGAAACACAATCGGCTTAGGCGTTGCCCGAAGCCGTCACTACACACTCACTCCCATCCGCACCGTTCGCCGCGCTGTTTGCGTAGGTCCGCAACGTCAGCAACAGCCGATTCTCATTGCGGTCGGGAACGGCAGGCGTCGTCGGCGGACCGAAGAGCAGCGGAAAACTGGCGGCCAGGTAGCTATTGGTGCTGGCGATCGCCATGTTGAAACTGCCGTTTGCCCCAGCAGCAGCCCATGGGTAGAGGGCCGTGTTGTCCCCATACGGCAACGTCATGGCCATCTGAATGATTCGCTCACCCTCTGGTACAGCGGTCAAAGTTAGCGTATTGAGAAAGCGATCGGTTATCAGTTGGTTATCGACGCTCCACTGCCAGTCGAATGGCTGCCTGGCAGCATTGCTGGTCAGGTTGAGCGTCAAGTCGCTGAACAGAAACGGCCGCTCATACGTAGCCGCCACGTTCGAGAAACTATTGACGCTGGCTTCAGTCCCACCCACTACATCCAGCGCGAGCTTCATTACGGGGTCAGTCTGCGAACCAGACAGCGTTGCCCTGTTCACTTTCAATGTAGGGAATTGCATCATCGCCCCATCTTCGTCCCGAAGCCACGCGAACGTCGGTACGGTTTCGGCCAGCGGATAGCTGGCGACGTTGGCCGATCCACCCAGGATAAACGGCAGCCAAAACAAGATGTCGTTTGCCGAGGGCTCGATCACGATCGTACCCTGGGGCACGTACTGAAACGCCGCGGCCACGTCGCCGGATCGTGGCGTCCGGCTGCCTCGCAAGCCGTCGCGTTCCAGCACTCGGTTTTGGCTGGACACGGTATCGGACACGACGGAGAACCGCCGGGTGTAGGTGGTGTTTGCCCCGGCGGCATACTGCGTTTGGTGCGGAAGAGAGGCGGTCATACGATGGGTCCTTTACGTTCTGCCCGTGCGACAAACGCAGCGGACGGTGATAGTTCCTGCCAAACACTGCTTGAGCCACTCGGGGAAGTTGACCGGGTTGCCCGGTTCGACGCGGCAGTAAATGTTTGAGGCCACGGCAGTGAGTCGTTTGTTTCGGAAGAGCTTGGCTAGGTCCTGGAGTTGCAGCAAGTGCTTATCGAGCGTGGCGTCGTCAACCACCTTGAGGTTGTCCGCCCTGACAAGTGACACCGTGACACCGTAGGCAACGTCGTCGCTCCCCGTAGTGCCAGTGCGTTGCTCGATTCGGTCGGCCGGGGCAACGATGATCGCAGGGAATCCAACGCCGGCCGGCTTTTGCACGTCGCTCGTCAAAGGCACGCGGTGCAAGAGCACGCTGGCATTCGCAATTCCGCTTAACGCCAACGATTGCACGAGGGCCTGGATCGCCGTGCAGCACGTGTAGTGGATTGCCCCCGATACCCCGGATGCCGCAGTCCCAAACGTGCCAGGAACGGTCAAGATCGTGTGGCCTGTAACGATCCAGCCGGCCGAAGCGAGCACCTCAGCCACGTCCGCCGCGAGCTGCGCCGCCTTGATCGTTGCCAGCGCCGCAGCGGTCCACCGGTATTGGCCGGGGGTTGCAGTCGCCGGGTCTTTCAAGCGGTAGGTCATGCGCCACCCGCAAACGTCTGCGCGACATAATCCGCAACCACGTCAACGATCTGGTCCACTGTCTCGCCGTCGACCTCGACAAACGCCCGTTGCGGTATGCGGCCATCCAACGACCCGGCATCATGCACACCCGCCCAGTGTGCCCCCTCGTCTTCGGGAAAGGCGTCTGGATTGATTCCCTCTTCCACCGTCATGCCATCCGGCCGGTTGCTGATATGGCCTCCGGTCTGCGTCGTCGTGGCAGCCCGCATGGCACCAGTTAACTCCAGGATCGGATGGGGCCCAACTCGCCTGATGTACTCCGCCGAAAGCGGCGGCCATGCGGCACCCGATGCCCTCGCGCGATTCTGAAAGTTGCGATCCAGCCCCTCTCGCAGTAATTCCCCGATCCGCTCCTGAATCGGCACACAATCAGTCGCCAAGGACTGAGCCCGGCTTTTCATCGCAGCGGCGAATTGTTGAGGGGTAAAGTCCATCCGCTATACCTGTTTCGAGCATACACACCGATGCTTGATCGCCGTTGACCCAAACCGATCCGTCGTTACCGCGCGCACCACCCACACCACAGCGGCCGAATCCGTGATCGTGTCGGGACTCCGTGGGGTCGAGCCCCCAAGCGTTGAATGCCAAAGCACAACCACGGCCGTCGTCGCCTCGATTCCCAACGCAGCGGCAATACTGATTTCCGCCAGCGTCTTTTCCGAGTAATGCCCCTTGGCTGTCGTAACTGCCGAGCCGCCGTCCGGCGTGAACGTCATTGTCTCTACGCCGTCAATGTGGGCATGCTCACCCTGTAGTTGCTCGGCGATAGTGGTCACGTGACCCCCTCGACAGCAATCTCAAACGGGTCTTCGTAGGTCGCTAGCTGCTGATTCAACAAGGCCAGCTCTTCGTAGTACAGCTTCAGCTTGGCGTGATGATCCACACCCCCGAGTTGCGAGTTGATCCCACCTCCGGCAGTGGTCGCCGTCAACCCCGCCAGCGCATCGAGAACGGCATCGCGCCGCGCCAACAGAGCCGTGCGGACCTGTTCATCAGTTTTCGCCATGATCCTGCCTCCGTGTCCGCCCCGAGCAAAGCGACCGGGGCGGCCCGCAAGCTGGTTCGAGGATGGCACCAGCCGCGGGCACGCCCACAGGACGCAAAGCACTATTCCCCAGCTATCAGGCCGGGCTATTGAACACGACATACCGCGGATTGACGCACGCCGCGACACCCCGCTCGCTGGCCTTGAACCGGACAACGATATCCTTCTCGAACCCGGCGTCGGAGTCTTCGTTGGATTGCGTGACCGTGATCGGCCAGTTCTCCATGTACCGAAACGCCCGCTGAAAATCGCCGAGAATCCAGCTTGACGTATTGACCGAACCCGCCGTCATCCGCGAGCCGACGTAGGCGTTGGTGAGAATCTCCAGCCGCTTGACTTCCGGCGGGGTGTTGTAGATCGTCAACGTCTGCGCCGTGCCGGCGTTGGCGTTCGGATCTTGCCGAACCTCCGTGGCGTTGACGACGTACCTGGCTGTCTGGACCAAGGCCCGGCCGCAGAGGAGCAGCGGCGCGTCGATCACGATCGGCTCGCCCGTAAACGGGTCAGTGATCGCATCGAAGAGTTGCAACGCAGTGTCAACATTCGCCCACGTTGCCAGCGCATTGGAGTTGGAGAGGTTGTCGAACCCGTGAAGCCCGGTTGAGTTGCTGTAGCTGCTCAGCGCACCCTTGCCTTGCGGATTCCATGTGTTTGTGACGCCGATCACCGCGTCAATGATATTCTTCTCCTTCAGAATACCGAGGGCTTCACCCACCTTGGCAGCCCGATCCAGCACGAGCCCGGTCTTGTCAAAGAAGATCGTTTCCTTGGTCACTGAAACGATCATGCCCCGTTTCGTGGTCTGCGGAGTCTCGATAAAGTCGGCAGTGATCCCGGCCTCCGGGTAATCCTTGCCTTCCTTGACCGACTGAGCCTGATCGCCGATCGATCCGACGCCCGGCAGCTTCTCGCCGTCAAGCCGCGTTGGCACCGTGCGAGCCAAGCGGGCCCCAAGGAAAATCGGGGCGTTGTACGCCTCAAGGATTTCCGTGTAGACCACCTGCCCGGAAATCGACTTGAACAGTGAACTATCGACCGCTTCCAGGATCGGCCCCGAGCGGGACTCTTCCGGGTTGAACGATTCGATCAACTCCCGGCCGCCTTCAACCGTGGTCTCGAATAGATCACGGAACGAAAAGTCGGCCGGCTTCAAGTCCTTCTCGCGAAGGGCGTCGACGAGGTGGGACCGAAACTTCTGCGGCCCCATCCCTTCCAGCATCCGGGTAAGCTCCCGGCGTTTGACAAAAGCCATGGTAATCTTTCTCCTGTAAAGGGGGGCGTCAGACCCGATCGTCTGACGCCCGGTTGGTTGGTGTCTGTCAGATCACCTGATCTGCCCACATTTTCTGAACGGTTACGGTCTCGGCATTAGCGCCGCCAAGTTTCAGGCCGATGCCGAACGCCATTTCGGTTGCCGAGGCATAGGCATGCTGAATGTCGGCGACGTTCACGCCGTCGATCTGCACGGTCAGTTGCCCGATCGCGCTGGTGAGTCCTACCCACTTCAGCCGGATCGTCTGGAACGTCCCACCACCGCCGTTTGCATTGGGAGAAATCACCGCGTCGACAGTCGGAACCGCTGTCCCATTGGCCTGCGCACCGGCGTACCATTGGAGACCGCCGTCGACCTTCCACACGCCGATGTAGTCTCCAGTCGCTTTCGGCCCGGCCCCGTTGTCTACAAGGGCATCCGCAGCCCACGCATTCATGAAGCCGACGAACACGTTGGCATCATCGGTGTTTGCCTCGGTCCACTTCAAGCGACATTCGGCTTCGACCGTCTTACCCGCTGCGAACTTGTACAGCTCAACGGCACCGAATACGTAGGTCTCGTCATTGTCGGCAACCGAGGCATCGGAGGCAGTAATCGCCAGTCCGCCTTGAACGCCATCGGAAACAGTGACACCGCCGCCATTCGTGGCGACGACGGCCAGCCCGTCCATGATATCGAGGGCATCATAGTACCCAACCGTCACGGCGCAGACCGCGGAATTCAGATCGGCGTTCGTGCCGTTGACAATCCCGAGCTTGAGCCCGTCACTAGCGGCAACGTAACCGCTCGTGATCGCCCCCATGTTCACATCGGTATCGGCAACAAAATCCGAGGCCCGGGCCAATGCCGCGACCGAGGTACCACCCAACGTGGTAATGGTCCAGGTTGACAGATCGCCGGCCGCGAGGGCGGTGCTATTGGCGCTCGCGACACAGAAGGCGTCTACCACGAGGATCGGACGCGCCCCGGTCAGAAAGAACGGGAACGCCGTTACATCATCGTTAGCATTGGCTCCGGCAGTCACAACCGCCGTAGCCGATTGCCGTTTCGGCAGCTTGGTGAAGTCCCACCGCTGCCCGTACTGGTACTCCCGGTCCAGAGCGGCCTTGGGAGTCGAGATTTCCCGAGTCATGCTGAAGTCTCCTTTTCGAGAACGAGTAAGTTTGACTGAAACCAGCTAAGCGTCGCCCGTTCTCGTAAGGCGGCCGTGGCCGGTTCGTTTGCAATGAAGCCGTGGGCCGCGAAGACCGCACGGACGTAATCAAGTGGACGGCAGTTGTAGTGCCCCAACCCGCCTTGCCCGGGGTGAGCCCACGAAATAATGATCCGGTTCCTCGCGGCTTGGCACACTCGTAGGACCGCGAGGCCCTCGTATTCCACCGGGATGTGCTCCAAGACCTCTAGGCAAAGCACCGTGTCACACACGTCCCCTAATTCATAGTCCCCCGCCAAGTCGAAGACGCAGCACATTCCCCCGGTCAATTGCGGCGTTTGCGGATTGCCGTCGTATCCGTCAACGTCGAGATTCGTTTCCCGTAGCCGACGAACGTAGGCTCCATCCCCGCAGCCGAGGTCCGCTACCGATTCACCCTCTGGAAGCAACGCCGCCAAAGCATCCGCCAAAGCGGGATCGTGACGATGCGGCAAACCGTCTACCCCCGTCCAACAGCCATGCTCGAAGATGCCGCTCATGTCAGCACCCCCGCAGCTTGCACGTCATCAATGAATGCGCTCTGGCGTTCCGCGATCTCGGGTACAAAGTAACTCCACTCTACTTCCTTGTGCCCGCATTCCAGACACGCCAGCGGAGCCGTTTCGTGCATCCAGCCCCCAACGCACGCCCCCTGTAGATCGTGCCATTGGCTTACGAGCACGTCGAACCCATCGGCGTAGACGTTGCCGAGACTCGCCTGACCTTGCCAGTCGTAACAACAGGCATGGTGATTGCCGTATGCGTCCAGAATGAACTCGACAAACGGCTTGCGGCAAGGGGCATGCCGGCTCCCTGACTGGCGAGTCAACCTGCCATCCGGGACCGTGTGAACATGGAGCACCTTCTCCGTCTGAAACCCAGGAATCGAATCAAGCTTCGCCTTGAGCGAGGCTTCATCCGCATCGTCGTAACAGGTGCAATGGACCAGATCGAACGCCGCGAACCGCGAACAATCGTCGGGGAGCAGTAGCCCGTTCGTCCAGAGCACAAACCGTGCTTCGGGGACCTCGCGGATGATTTGCTCCATGAGCCCGAACATCCGATCCGCCTGCATTAGCGGCTCGTTGTGGAAGTGCCAGCCCACCATGCCTACAAACCCGTACCGCCGGTACGCCTTGCGGACCGACGCGAGAATCACGACGTCATCCAGCGGCATTGACGTATCGAGCCGGTACCAACGATCCGGGCGCACGTTGGGGCACCATGAGTGCCTCAGGTTGCACTCGTGACCCAACTCGAAAATCAGAAATTGCGTCAGACTGAGCACAATGATGCTTCCTCTACGGGATCTTTCTGCGTCTTGCTGCTCCCGATCTCGCCCCCGCCTTCGTCCTGAATCGCCGCCGCAAACGCCAACCGCTTTTGTGCATTGAAGCCGTCAATCTCCACGTCGGTCGGGGCACCCCATCGGCTATTCGACGCGAAGCCGTACTTGCCATAATGGACGGTCCTGATCTTGCGCGTCGCCATAACCAGACCGCCCTCGCGGGCGACGTAGCGACTCATCCGCCAATCTTCCGGCGAGAACTCCGGGCAGTAATGGCCGTCAGGCCAGACCTGGATTCGGCACCGCTGTTCGAAGAAGAACTTCAGAAAACCATCCGCATCCTTCGCGTGCCAGCCAGGCCAATCGAGGCGCGTGATCCAACAGCCGGTATTCACCAACAGCCGCTTGCCAGCGGTATATTCCGCTGGCCAGATGCCGGACATGGCAATGTGCGACAAGCCAAATGTCTCCGGCAGCTTGTGGAGTTCCGTGGCGGTGATTCGCCGGTAGTCATACTCATCGTCCGGCGATCCAACTCCTGTACTCGTCACACCCTTGGGGTCTTTGATGCCAACGACAGCCGACATGACTACCGCGCCGGTCGCGTCCATTTCGTCGATCAGCGTGTCCACCCAGTTCGGCGCGGCTTCCACGTCGTTGTGAAGCATGGCAAAATGAGTGTACGGATTGCCGGCCCTCCCAAGCCCTTCAACCCACAGCCGATTGAAGACGTGAGGCAAACATGATCCACCCTCCGGCTTGATGGACACGAGGGTACGTTCGGCAGCGCGCACCGCCGCGGACAACGCAGACGAGATCTCGGTCTCGCCGCCGGATACCGGCATAGCAACCAATACGTGGGCACGTTGCGACTGAGACGGCGGATTTTGCTGAGGGTACATGTTGGAATCGGAAACGGCAACCGGCTCGGCAACTAAGCTTGGAGCATTCATCGAATTATCCTCTGGTTTTGCGTCCTGTCTGAATCACACTATCAGCGGTATGCCCGCGGGTTTCGCGGGATGATTCCGGCAGAGGCTTATCGCCGTCCGCCGGTCAATTGCTTGGCGAAGTCCTTAGTATTCTTCGGCTCGGCAAACGTGTTGCCGCCCGCGCCGACGCTTTCAGCAAGTCGTCCCGTGCTTCGCGCCTTGGTCGTTTCGCCGGCAGCCTTCGGCATCACCGCCAACAGGGCCTTGCGATCCGTGTCGTTGCCGAGCGATTCCAGGGCCTTAATGACGGCTGGGTTCGCGGCAACGCCTTCGGACTCCAGGAGTTCCCGGACGGCCAGGCGGGTCTTGAGTTGGCCGACTTCGCGGCGGAGGGACTCGGTTGCCGCTGCGGCCGCCGCTTCGCCTTCAGCCGGCGCGACTTCAGTTGCCGCGTCAATCGCGTCCTGGACCTTCAGCACTTCCTTGGCCACAGCACCAATGGCCTTGGCCTTCGTCGCCGGGTCGCCTTCGCCGTCGTAGATTTCTGCGATCTTCGCCAGCAGCATTTCCTTGATCGGGTCGCCAGCGGCAATCGTTTCAGTCGGGGGAGCCGTTTCGGGGTCCATAGTTTCGTTCTCCAAACTCTCAAAGAGGGAACGGGTCGACGCCGGGTCGGACACAATGTCGACCGACCGAACCCGAGTAATTTCTTCCACGATCTGCTTGCCGCCTTCGCGCCGGCTCTTGCCGTCTGCGTTGTGCGACAGCCCGAACAAGTCGGGTCGACGCCGCGCAGCTTCGATAATCTGCGGAGCGTTCGGATGCGACTTCAGGTAATGCAAGTCGCCGATCAGGCCACCGCCGGCTTCCCGCACGTTGGCAAGCCACCCAAAGCGGGATGCTACGGAGCGATCCTTACCCTGGTCCCCAGGGGCAGGATGATCCACGTTGACGCGGATGTTCTCGTACAGCCCCCGCCCTTTCGACATCGCTGCGGGGAGATACGTGCGACCGTTGCGTGAGTCGGGCCCGAGGATTCGCACGTCGCGCAGCACGGCTTGCTCCTCGTCAATGCGGAAGTCACCACCGACGGCGATTTCCAGGAGTCGAATCGTGCCGTCACTTTTTGGCGTCTGCTTGCTCATTGTGATACCCGTGATCCTTTCCTTCTCATTCACGCCGCCATGGCCGTCGTCCGCTTCTCCCACCGCAACCAGCACCTGCACCTCGGATGGGCCTCAGGTCCTGCCGGTGCCACGATGGACCAGACCTCTTCCGGCTGCCCGTGTAGCGGACGGCAAATGTTACAGACCAAACCATCTTGTTCCGTATGCCAAAACGGCACCAACTGCTCCCCGGTGCCCCCGCCGCCAAACGGCCCGCCGCCGTCCCTGCTCGCACCACTTCCCGTGCCCTGCCGATTGAACTCTGCAGCCAGCCAACGCTCACCGGCGCTCACCGTCCCCGTGGTAGTCGTAATCGCAATACCCTCCGCCCGAACGTCCGACATTCCCAAGAGCAGCAAGAGGATCAACGCCTCTTCTCCGGCATGCTCACTACGGGCCTTCTGGATCGCATAGGCGACGTGCTGCCGGGTCGTGGCCGTCACCTGCTCTGCCACAGTCCGGGCGTTGGCAATGGCCCATTGAGCCGAGGCCGCGGCCAGGTGCTCGGGGTTGTACGGAACACCGTAGACAGCAGCCATCGCTTCGGCGGCCTCGATAAACACGTCGCGCAACTGGGGCACGATCAGCGAGCGAAACTCCAACTCAATCCGCGGCCAGTTCGCCCGGTCGCCCAACGCAGCAAGGTCTCCACCCTGCTCTCGCCAGAGGGCAAGGATCATGGTAGCCAATGCGGCTTCTCGTTGGGGGCGACTGGCAAGGTCAGGCATGATCGTGTTCGCCTCCTTCGCCCTTACCCCAGAGCAATGCAGCAGCCTTGTCGATCCGGGCCCGCAGCGACTCGGTTGCAACTGCGGTTGGCAATGCTGTACCAACGTCCCCCGCAGTCGGCGGCTTCGGGTTCGGAGTCGTTGGCGTTGCCGTGCCAGCCGAGCCCATGATCGTGAGGGCTTGTTCCGCCGTCAGATTGAACAGTACCTCAAGCTGCCCTAGACCCGTATCGCGCGGCAGTTCACCGCCGGCCACGGCAAGGACAATCTGCAAGGCCGACGCTATCTGAGCACCGTTCAGGACCAGATCAGCCGCCACCTTCACCTCCTGATCGCTGGACGCCGTAGCAACGGCAGCCCCGTCAGCAGCCGGAGGAACAACAGCAGGAACGGCAGTGGCATCGGTTGCCGGAGCAACAGCAGGTCCCGGCAACGGCAGATAGGCTGCCGGCTGTACTTCCTTCGCCTTCGCCCCGTTGGTCAGCTCTTGCTCATAATCCAACCCGTTCCGCGCCGCCCGGGTGCGGTCACTCAACAGCCCCGCAATCTGGAGCGACTCCTCGCGGGCCGTCTCCTCGGTGGTATTCTGCGTCTCGATGCGATCGCCTTCGATCTGGATTTCCAGAATTGATTGCAGTTCATCCCACCCCGGCGAACCGTAGACGTTGAACCGGCCCGCCTCCCATGCGATCCGGATTACTGCCCAGAAGATCGACCGGAGGCACGAGGCGACAAACTGCCGTCGCCGATAACAGAAGAGCACGAACGGCGACTGACTCACAATCGTGCTCGCATAATTGGCATTGCTAGCATCGCCGGAAATCATAAATTCCGGCATGTTCCAGTTTGCCCCCACCGCCCGAAGACCGGCCTGGATAATCTGGACAGCGGCCCCAGCGACACCCGCATTGGCCAACGGTGACGACTGGTACTTCTGGCCGTTCTTGACGTGAAGCATCGTCGCTTCACCGTACTTCTGAACGTACTGTGACTTCGTGCCCAGCGGCGTAGCCTTGTTGTACTGATCGTAGGCTTGGGTGCCCTGCAAATTCTGGACCTGGCTCTGAGTCGTTCCAGGCGGATGCTCGATAATCGCAGCGATCGCGGCCAGTACCGCCGCCCCACCAAGCGTGTTGCCGAGCAACTTGCTTACTCGGTCCAGGTAGCGGTGGACCGGATAGAAATCAGACAGCCCACGCTTGACGCATGAGTCTACATTCAGCTTCGCGTAGGGCACCCGCTCCGGCTTCAGAACCGAAAAGTCGGCTGCGTTTTCAGACCATTGAAAGTGATAGCCGAGAACCGTTTCCGTGTCGCCGGCCTCGGTGCAAATACCGAAAGACCAATCGACCGGGACCTCCAGGCCGAGCCCTTCCTCAAGCTCACGCGCGTTGGTCGGGGCCCGAAGCGCAGCCGGCTCCTGGAACCGCAAGTCGGCCCTCCCGCCGCCCGCCGGCCAGAGGGTTGGCACGATCTCACCATCCCGATGAAGCCGCGTGAATAGCTCCTCCTCCCGATTCTTCTGCTCCCACTTATCGCGGGCCATGAACTCCGTCACAATCGCGTCGGCCGCCCGTGCTAGATCGCTGCCGGCATCTTCCGGCTTGCGAATCTTCTGCCGGTCCTTCACTGCCACCCGGAGCCCCTTGCCGAGCACGTAGCTGCCGAGTGTTCGTAGAGCCCCCTTGGCATGGACCGACACGTCACAGAGCAACCGGGCATTGCCACGGATCACCGCGAGATCCTGCTCCGTGGTGAAGATCGGCCCGAGCTGGCCCCGATTGCGGTCGTTCAGGTTCCCACCGCCTGCACTACCATACCCGCCGTAAGCCGATCCGCCGTAGAATCCGGGCGTGTCCCGCAGGTACTCTAGCGGGTCGACGTAATCGCCAAACGCCTCGCGGAGTTCATGGACGCGGAAGGCGTCCCATACGATGCGGGCGGGATCGAATTCAGAAGGTTGGCTCGACGGCGAAACGACGGCTGCGGTACTGACCGCATGCCCGTTGCCTTCCGCAATTCGCTGTGGTTGCCGCCGATGCTTTCGGCTCATCGTCGTGCCTATCAAAGAGGAAAGGGGGCCGGCAATCGCCAGCCCCCTTTACGGGCACGACGGTAAAGGCGTCTTTGTCCGGTAATTACCCAGACACGCCGCTCGGAAGCCGGCGGTTGCCGGCCCCCTTGTAGTCAAATCAAGTCAATGGCGACCTGGACCTCTTCTGCGGTTGCATTAGCCCGTAGCGGCTTGGTGCTGAATTTAGCACCGTTTTTCCCGATAAAACTGAGCGTAAACGTCCCGCCTGTCGCCCTATTGTCACGCCGTCCAATCAGCCGTTCCATGTCTGGAGGGCATCGCACAACATGCGCAAACGGGGTACGTGTTTTCGGCTTTGCTGCCCACCCGACAACGGGAATCGCGGCAAGCCACTGAATGAAGTTGCGTCGATCCATGGTCGTCCTCCGGCCCCCTCTCATTGGTTATGCTCTAGGTTTACCCGGCAAGTGGGTACGGTGTCAAGTCAGTTTCCTTGCACTTCGCGTTGGACCTTCCGCACCGTCGCACGGCTCACGCCCCAGTACCGGGCCGTCGACCGGATCGAAGTCCCGACCGCAAGCATCCGGGCAATTGAACGATGCAGCCCATCGGTCATCGCCTGGTAGCGAATTGCCGGAGCCACGCCGGCATCCGTGGGAGTCGGCGTAAGGTTCGCGGAAAGTCGGCGGTTGCGGCGTGTGGTCATTAAGTTGGCAGCTCCTTCGCGTCTCCTACCAACTCCAGCAGGAACTCTCGATCGGTCATTGACTCGCCCTCCCTTTAGTTATTGCGTCCTACCACCCCGCCGCCTGCTCAAACTCCACCCCACCATCCGCCGACTCCTGCCCGCCACCCGTGCGTATTTGCTGATCGCAGTAGAGGGCCATTTCCAGCGCGTCCGGCCCGTCATCATGCTTGCACGAGGGGAACCCCTGGATCTGCTCCACCAGCAATGAAGCCCCAGGCGACCCGCGCATGAACTTGATCTGCCGCTTGTTGAGCCGCTCCGTTAAGCGATACCGAATCCGTTCCCGCTTGTCCGGCCGGATGCCTTGGATATCATCCCGAGTCACCGGCAACGGGAATACCTTCACGCCGCCCAGCCCGATTTCCGCCGCACGCTGACGCATCATCGGTGCCAGCATCGCCGAGAACGCCACCGACTCAACGGCCATCGTGTAGGGGCGGAATCGGCGATAGCAGGCTAGCCCGTCGTCTACCGTTCGGAAGGCATCACGCCGTTGAATGTCGGCATCCGCATACCAGAAGTGCCCATCATAGACCAGCATGACGATCGCCGAATAGTCCGCCCGGTCCTTGCCGGTAACGCTCGGGTCGATCGCAATCACGCGCAGCAGTTGCGAATCCTCCGGTGGCCACTCGTCAAACCATAGATGATCCCCGAAGCACGAGGGGGAGAACTCGCTGTCGAGCACCTCGGGCGGATTCTGCTGGTACAGGGCCTCCCACATCCAATCGTAGCCGCTCACCACATAGCTGTTGCGGGTCCGATTCAGCCAGTCGAGCGAGAACATCGCAGGCCACAGAGGCTCACCCGGCTTCCGGCCCAACGGATCATCTTCCTCTGCCAAGGCCGGCAACCGCACGCGGGCCCATCGGTCCCCGCCTTGCGACATTTCGGCCAGCCGCTTGCCGATCAGGTCCTTGCGGTGCCAGCGCGTTGCCATGATGACGACCGCCCCGGCCGGGGCCAGACGAGACCTGACCGTCGACATGAACCAGCGGTCCTGACTCTCGCGTACCGTCTCACTGAGTGCGTCTTGCGCGTTGCGAACGAAGTCATCTACAATTAGGCAGCGGGCTCCACGCCCGATAATATCGCCGTTCACTCCGGCCGCCTGGACGCTTCCTCCCGCCTCCATCTGCCAGTGATGCGTCGCCCGTACATCCGGCCGTACCTTCCGGCCGAACACCGACGGCCCGTATTCAATCGCCAGATCTCGGGCCTCTTGGCTGCACACCTGCGCTAGATCGTCGGTCGCGCTCGTCAGGATGAAGTCCCGATCCGGGTACATCCCCATGAACCACGCCGGGAAATACTTGCTAATTAGCTGTGATTTTCCGTGCCGAGGTGGAAGCTCCACAAGCAGCCGATCAATGGGCCGATCCATTTCCTCCGGCCGCAGACCCGTTGTCCTGGCCATTGCTGCCCGTAGGTGGCGGGGTAACGGCTTCCCCGTTGCCACCGATAACAGGAGCGTGTCGATCAGGCTCAAGTGCGGTGCCAGCTTCCACCGCCCTCGGCTCGCATAGCAGGCGAAGCACGCCGGACTCATCTGGGGTGGCACGATCACGGGCGAAGACGACATATTCAGGGGTCTCCTCGATGACCTTCAACACGGCAGCCACGTGGCCGACCAAGACCTGCGCGTCGACCTGCCCGCTGAGTTCGATGGCCGCACGATCCGTCTGCCCTAGCTCGTTCTTGCCGAGCCAGATCATCATAACGATATTGCCTTCAAGGGCTTTCTTCCACTGCATGTGCCGCAGACTCATTCGTGCCGAGGCCCGACCTTTCTCAATTTCACGGCGGAAACGGTCTTCGATCGTCCGGCGTCCGACCCCCAGGATTGAGGCCATCTCAGCCGTCGTACATGACACCCGGGCCATGCCTTCGATCACGTTCGCGTCGATTGGAATCTTCGGTCTACCCATCTTTACACTAGACACCCGGCAGGGTTATTGGTTGGTGTTGGTTGCGGGCCTCGGGCTCTCGCTCTGCCTTTTTTGCGTAATCAGGAGTTGGCATATCTGAACGTAACTCGTTACTGGTTAATCACTTACGGCTATTTTCTGCCCCTACTTACGTTTTGTATCAAACGGGGTATAATGGCCATGCCAAATGGAGGTAGAAAGATGCAGTTTCATGCCCTTAGTATATGTCAGCCATGGGCTGGGATGATCGCCCGCGGCGAAAAGATAATCGAGGTGCGCACTCGGCGGACAAACTACCGGGGGCCGCTCTTGATCTGCGCGAGTAAGGTGCCTCATGCTCTTGGCCCTGCCGGCGTGGCGTTGGCTATTGTCGATCTCTTGGACTGCCGAACTTTTTTGCCGGCCGATGCAACCACGGCTGGAGGTTCGGCCACCGACTGGGCAACCGAGGATGAATCATGGCCCACACTCTGGGCTTGGGTGCTCGGTTCCCCCCGTATTATCGTGCCCGTGCCCGTGCGGGGGATGCTCGGCATCTTCACGGTCGACGTGCCGATCATTTTCGCCCCAATCTCAGAATCGGTTGCCCCGATTGACGCCGTTTCCGCGGCCGTCTGACGCATTACGCGGAACTCGTTTCGCGCAATCTGTGCCGGGATGAATGGCCAAAACGTTTTCACTCGCTCCCAATCGTCGGGACAGACTTCGGACATTCGTGCGACGGCCCTGTACGTCGGCACTCCGGCAAACGAGCGAGCCGCGAAACGGTAGTCATCAGGCAACAACAGGCCAGCCGATCGGATCGCATCGAGCACCTGTGCGGCCGTCCAATCGAAACACGGGTAAAACGTGCGTCTTGCTGGATTTCTGCCTTCATTTCTTTTCACGTAAATTCTGCGGTCGATACTATCGCCCATTCCAATTCCAAAAGCACACCACGCCCCGGGCACCTTGTACATTCTCCGTAACACCCGCGCTATATCGTGGTTATCGTAGCGGGACACCTCCAACGATTCAATCGCCTCCCGATCTTCTAACGGCTGGTGAACCGAGCACGCCAAGGCGTGCAACGCATGACCGCACTGGAACCGCTCTATCGGCACGCCGAACTTGCATTCATAATAGGCCAGCGATTCGTCCGCAAACTTCAAGTGTGGCACAGCCGCGACATGAAAGGGAATCACTCGCTCGAAGAACTGACGAAGGTATAACCACGCGGCACTCGAATCCTTGCCGCGACTAAAACCGAGTAAACAGACTCCGTGCGCTAGACGAGAGATTTCCTCGCATAGCGCACGGGTCTTGAGCGTACCTTCAACCACCACCCGCTCCGCCGCCCTTTCCACCTGGCACATTGAGACTCGTTTGCTTAGCCATGATACATTCTCCTAACTAGAGAGTGGTTGCAACTGCAATCCGCCAGAGACCGCCTCCGAAGGATTGTTTCCAAGGGCCATTTCGGCCAGCTTTTTGTTTACGCGACTCACGAAAGGTTTCCCTGCCGGCGTTACTGGCTTGCTGATCGCCGTCGCCAGCGTCTCGCCATCAACGTACATGCCCCAGAGCGTCGGCACGTCGGAAATCTGCTTTAGAAACTCTTGCTTCTGGTCCCACGATCCAAACACCAAACAAACCCAAAAGTTGACCTCGTTGACATCCTGGCCGATTGCCCGGCTGAGTTCACGGGCCTCGATAAATGCCTTCAATTTTGGGTTGTCTTCCCGCATGTCGGATTCCGACAACGCCTCGGTCGAATCCAGTTCGGCCTTCGCCGCCATGTCATCAAGCATCGCCCGTACCGCCGCGTCCCCTGTGTCTACCTCCCGCAACAAGGCATCGAGGGCCTCGGCGTTCGCCCCGGCCATGGCCGCCAGCGGGTCAAGCGTCAACATCAGCTTGCGGCCCTCCGCCTCGTCTAGGTCCAGCACCAGCACGGGCACGACCTGCTCGGGATCGAGGTCTCGTCTGCAATGGCCATCCAAGAGCCCCAGACTGCCGTCCGGTAGCTCCCGGGCCAGTAGGGCATCCGCGTAGCCTACCTCACTCAGCACGCCCCGCAGGGCGTCCTGCTGCGACTGGGGATGTGTTCTCCAATTGTCCGGGCTAGGCACCAGATCCCCGGCCCGGACCCGACGCAGTTCCTTGATCCGGTCGCGGATGCTCATGGCGTCACTTCCGTGGTATCACTCAGCTTGTCGGTCTGGGCTGCGACCCCATCCAACTGATCGCTCAGCGTCTCCAGCGTATCGGCATCGGCTCCCGTGCGGGCCACGGCCGTCGCCCCGCTGTCCGCCGATTGCAGCAGGTGGGCCGTGTTGCCCACGCCTACGTCGCCGACGGCGCGGCCCAGTGCGTGCGAAATATCCGTGGTCGTATTCGCCTGTCCAATCAAATCCGCTCGCCCGCCGTCAATCGTGATTCCCGTCGCCGTGCCGCCCCACTCGATCGAAGTCACGCCCGCAAGCGTTGCCGCATCGGGCAGGTCCAGCCGGTGCTCCTGGCCCTCGATAACGAGAATGCCTCCGTCTGTGTGCGCGGTGATTAGAGTGGCAAGGTCACTCACACTGATTGCTGTTTTGGCCCCGGCCACGCCGCGCCGGTACCAGAGCGAGAGGCCAGCGGTGGCCGCAGTGACTGTGACTGCTGCCCCGGTGGCCGTGGTCCACGCACCGAAGGAAACGGATTGATCGGCGACTGCTGCTCGCATCTGCATGATTATCGTGCTCCTAAGCCGCTCTGCGACGACGGCGGTGAATCCACGGGTAAAACGGCACTCCTGCCGACTGCTCACTTCCCCACGTCGTTTCATTGCCTGCGTTGCCCATGTTCGCGTACTCGAACTTGATCCACGCGGCGGAGCGGGCGATAGCAGAGATGCGGGGTTCGTCGAGAGTGCCGTTGATGGTGTACCCGCTATAATTGAGAAGACCACCGATATAGACATTTCCACTGTTCCCAGCGGCGGTCATGTCATCGTGAGTGACCGCGCTAGTGCCTGCCACACCCCCGTCGAGATAGATGATCGAACCATCAGCGTTCCAAGTAACAGACAAATGATGCCAAGTGTTATTACTGGGGATAATAGCCGTGGAAGTGTATGTCCCCACCGGGTCCACGTAGATCGCTATGTACCCGGCGCTACCGACATTAACGTCAAAGTAGTAGACTCCTTTGGTAAAAATATGGCTGTAGGAGTTGTATCCTCGCAATTGTACCCAGGCAGACACCGTTCCTTGCTCTGGGTCAGCGGTATTTACTAAGAGCGAATTACTTGTTTGAACATAGTCATATCCACCATCAAAACTCCCCGCCCCATCTACCTTCCCCGTCGTCGCCGTCACGCCGTTATTCGTTCCAGTGTTAGCGTTTGAAGTTGAATCCGCCCAGTTCACGCCCGTGGCTTCTTTGGCGTGCCACACCCCTTTGAAGTTACTGTCCCACACGCTCGATGCGCTCTGCCCATCGCTCGCATCGCTCTTCCCGTAGATCGAATACACCACCGTATCCACGATCGCGGAAATCGACGGCACAGAGCACCAAACGCGCAGCGTAGTTGCCCCGCCGGAAACATCCCACTGTTCTCGCTCGTAGGCAAGATCGACTTCACTATCCTCTCCGCGCACCCGCAGGTCGTGCCCGTCCGCCCTTGCGTGTGCACCGATGCCAGTATCATCGTCTGCCGCTAGAAGCAGAGGAAAATCAGTCAATGCCTCGTCAACGGTGGCGGCGCTGATCGTCACCACCTTGTAGTTGCCCCAACCCGAGGGCACGATAACGGCCATCAGACCTGCTCCAACAACGTCTTCACGGCTGCGGCTCGCAGCCGCAATAATTGGTGCTCGCTTCGGATCTCATCGGCCGCTTGTTTCCACCCCTTCGCTCGCTGGTTGCTGGGGTTGTCCTTGGTCTCCGTTTCAAGATCGGCCAGCAAGCCGGCATACCGGGTCGCCATAGAATCGAGGTCTGCGAGGCTCTGGTCTACCGATGTCTTCGTGGCCTCGATCTGCTTCAAAGCCGCTGCCAATCTCGCGTGCAGAGCAAGTATATTGCCCCAAGTTCGGCCGCTAATCTCCCAAGCAGCCCTGCAATCCGAGAGTTCTTGCTTTGCCTTGGGGCCGTCACTCTCAACAACCATGATCTGCTTCAGGCGATTGTGGAGTAGCTGGGGATACTCCTGCTCAAGAAGTCGCTGATACGTCACATAGGACAAAGCCATGGATTCCACCCCTTTTGCAGAAACTTCCTCATCGTTCTTTCCTCCCAGTCGAAAGACCCTTCAGTTTCCCAGCCACTTTTCCAACAGCATCAATCCCACTCCTGCGACAGCCGTAATCGCAGCCGTCCCGATTGCACCCAACAAGCCCCATAGCCAGTTGACGTGCTGCTCGACAGCAGCTACGCGGGTCTTCAGACCTCGGGAGCCGTTGCCGTCAAGGGCCACATGATGCTCTTGAAGCGTGCCCTGGCAGCCTGGACACCGGGCCACGATCGTCGCCACCGAGACTCGAATCTCATTGATCGCCTCATCGCGTTCATCGTTGGTCATCCGCAATCCCTTTTGCGTCTCACTGTGCCTGGCTGAGATATCGGTTTCTCTTCACAGCCCGTCCGGTAAATCATTTCCGATGAGGGAACCTCGTCCTTGGCAAACTTGCCAGAAACTCATGGAATCCCCGCCGCGATGCTTGCTGCTTGGTTTCATCCGGGGCGAACTCTCGACTCGATTGTGGTCCTTGCCAGACGGCGCAACTGTTTGTAGCCGCTCGGCAACTCGTACAGTCGCAACCGTAGCAATGCGCCGCGTCAGCCATTACTCGTCCTCTTGCTCTTTTCGTTTTCGCGGGTGGTTGGCCCGGCAATGCTCCAACCAATGTTCACGCCCGGACGGAGATGGGCGGCCGTAGAACATCCCAAGCGGTTCATCGAACCAGCCATCATACCAGGCGATCCGATCCTTTATTGAAAACGGGGCCTCGGGACGCATCTTGGCTCGGTACGCGAGACGCCCCTGGAGTCGTTCGGGCTGGAGATCATCGTCTGGCGTGCCAGGATTATGCACGCTTGTTGGATGTTCTAGTCTAGCCATGGCGTTCTCCTCATTCACCAATCGCCCGGCCACGAGCTGCTCGTGGCCGGGCTGCATGGCGACCCTAACCCTACGCTCTTGACTAAGCTGATTGCTTTCACTTTGGGACCGAGTTACTCGGTGGGTGCGATGGCGCCGGCTTTCCACCGACGCTCTCTTGAGACAATCTCTGGAACCATCGCACCCACCGATCTTGCCTCTACTTCCGCCGGTGGATGAGCTTCCCGATCAGCTTCCGCACGCGACCCTTTCCCAATTCTACCACGTCCTCGGCTTTGGCAACTACGCTTTTGGCGACGGCTTTCGTCTTCTCGACCACCGCAGCCTTCTCAATTGTAACCGTCACTGGTACGGCGCACGATCCGCCATGGCAGGCAGAGCCGCTACCACGCTCCAGCAATCCCAGCGGGCCAGCGGTTGCCGTAGAGGTGAGAAGGACGAGGCACAGGACACACAGCACGATCAGAATTCCACGCATTACTTTACTCCTGTTCTGGGTAGGAAAACGCACGTTTCATTTGATACACCACCGGGCGCCGCTGCTTATCCGTCCGCCCATCCCGCACTGGCATCGGGGGCCGTCCCTTCAATCGTTGGCACATTGGACAAACCAACGTGATCTTGGCATCCGAGTCGAGCATCGGCTCTAGGCAATCTATGCAACGAGAAGACATCACTACATCATCCCGCCGGATACTCACCCGGCCGGTACGGGTTTCCAAGGCCAACCTCTCGCTCCGGTCCGCAAACATCGAACAACGCAGCAACCGCCGGCTCCTTTGGATAAGCTGCTCCTTGCGGTCGCATCTGTCGTTGTCGAGCAACGTACAAAGCCCCGCCATAAGCTGCGCCATCATCCAATGACGCGCCCTGGGCGTCCTCATACGCCGCCGCAAGACACTCTACCGTTTCGGGCAGTAATACTTGACCGGAATCAACATTACCGCCGCCCTCCGATCTTTCCAATCCACTTGCCAGGATACCAGCCGCCACCGCTGCTGTAGCCTCCGCTCTTTCCAATCCACTTGCCAGGATACCAGCCGCCACC
>Ga0209518_1001240_pt1 | contig 28493 bp, 34 predicted proteins | sample RifGroB1_FD_183993 | JGI IMG/M metagenome (GOLD analysis project Ga0209518, IMG submission 183993) | Groundwater microbial communities from Rifle, Colorado, USA - Groundwater B1 (SPAdes) (version 2) | ecosystem: Environmental > Aquatic > Deep subsurface > Groundwater | place: Rifle, Colorado...
GCTTGTTGTCAACTGGTGGACCTGCGGGGAGTCGCACCCCGGACTCTTCCATGCCATGGAAGTGTGTTGCTGCTATACCACAGGCCCTTCGGGCAAAAGAAACATCGTTTCCGATTTTATCATCAAAAACCTTTTATCTCAATGATTTTTTGGTAGAATAGGTCAGCCTGCCCCTGTAGTTTAATGGACAGAATGGGAGTTTCCTAAACTCTTGATCCAGGTTCGATTCCTGGCAGGGGTACAAGCCGTCTGCCGAAAAGATTGGTGGGTGTCAGACCGCCGCCTTCGGCGGGGCTCCGCTCAAAGCGATAGGTGGTTGAGTTAATTGGAAGAGTGGCTGAGTGGTTGAAAGCGCGGCTCTCGAAAAGCCGTAAGGGAGAAATCCCTTCGTGGGTTCAAATCCCACCTCTTCCGCCTCTGTGATTATTGGGTTGGCGAGTTCGCCTGCCGGCAGGCAGGCGAACTCGCCAACACCGCTAATCTTTGTTCAGGCAGGCCTGCGCCTGGCTGGACAAAGCTTTGTTGTCTGCCTCTTTTCGGATGTTAGAAGTATCAAAGTCATAAACGCAAAAACGCGGCTAAACTTAGCCGCGTTTTTAAGTGCGTGTTTCAATAGATGATGCCCTTGGCCCGGAGAATCGGGGTCTTCGGGAACTTTCTTTTGACGTTCAAGATGAAAGTCTCTTTGTTTTTCGTGTTTTCTTCGCTTTCCGGCGTCAGAGTTTCATATTCAGTCGCTTCGAGATTTGACGGCCGGGTTTTGCTTTCCCCCCCTTGTTTGAGAAAAAGTGCCAGAGATTTTCCCGGCACAATCACACAAGGGAAGCCGGAAAAACCCAAAACCCAATACCAGCCCAAGGGTTTGACCTTAATACGGACATTCATCAAAACCTCCTTTCTTTACCTATGTTTAACTGGTTTTTTCAAAAAAAGCAAACAAAAAATCGCGTTTCTCCAGAGCGCGATTTTTTTTTATGTTCTTTTGATTTTTTTCGCTTTTTGTTTTTCCCGCGTGGCGGTGCGGGCTTTGTTCAAAAGATTGTCAATGATTCTTTCTTCCCAGGGCAGGTTTTCCAAAAGCTCGGCTGCCAAAACATCAATCGCGACAAAGCGGTGGTGTTTCGGATTTCTTATTTCTCCGTTGATGACTGGATAACAAGAAATCGTTTTGCTGTTCTTGACTCTGAGAAACGACAACTCTCTTTTTTTCCGCCTGACTCTGACCAGAAGCGCGTTCTGATTGACGTGTTTCAGCAGAATGTGCCGGCGCGAAGAAAAAAGAGATTTTGGAATAATGGCGCGGCCGCGGGAAAATGAGACAAACTCAACCAGCTCGCACCTTTGAAACACCTGGGTTTGTTCAAGTGTTTCAAGTCGGATTTCATGAAGCGCTAGCGCCTGCCAGATTTCCATCAAAGCCTCCTTTCAAAAGATTTGACTAATTAAAGCACAGGTTATTTTCAAAGGCAACAAAAAATCCGGGTGAAAAGGTGTTTTTGACTTTGGGATTAATTCGTGGTATAATATAAGGATACGTATGAAAAATCTGCAAAAAAATTTGCTTGTTTTTATTTTCGTTTTAACCTTTATTTTGTCGGGAGCTTTGGCTGCTTTTGCTTATTCTTACAACCACAACTCCGGCAGTTTTTCGAGTTTTCCGAAATCCGGGGCTTTGCGGCTGTATTTTTCCGGGCCGGCAAACGTTAAAATTACGCTTTCGCACGGCACGAGCACCAGTATCCTGACAACCCAAGGCGGCCGGCAGTTTTTTGACACCGGCATCTATGTTTTCAAAAACTCAAGCCTGAACTATTTAGTTCAAGATTCTGACGGCCAAGCAGTCGGCTGGATTCCAATGTCGTCTTCAAAAAAATGCGGCTCGGGTTTAATCGGCGGCAACAACGAAAGGTTTGCCATTGTTGACGTTTCCTCAATTTACAACTGGGTCAAAAGCTTTGGCGAACCAGTCGCGTCATCGCAGTGCTGGGGCGACTCGCCGGAATGGGCAGGGGATCTGGATTTCAATGATTACTTTATGTTTTATTCTTACACGCCGGTGCCGCCGACCGTGGACATCAAGGTCAATAACTCTGACAGCCAGATTTTTCTGTCAAGCCCGGCAAGCTACGCGCTTTCCTGGACAAGCGCGAATGCGGATACCTGCTCTGCTTACAGTTCCTGGACCGGCACAAAATCGCCAAATGGCAGAAAGTCTTATTCTTCGGTTTTGTCCGGCAGCTATACTTATTCAATTACTTGTTCAAACGAAGTTGGTTCGGCGACTGATTCGGTTTCCGTGAGCATCGGCCAGGTGTTTCTGTCTTTGGCCAAGCAGGCGCGCGACCCCTTGAGCCTTGACTGGTCTTTCCAGGAAAACATTTATACTAATCCGGCAAAAGAGATTGAGTTTTCTCTTTCAGTTTCAAACCCAAGCGGGTTTGAAGCAAAAAACGTAAAAATAAAAGACCCGATGCCAAGGGGTTTGAAATATATTTCCGGTTCGGCGAGTGTTGACGGTTTTTCCGTGCCTGATTCAATTATCAGCTCGGGCTATAATCTCGGCACTCTTTTCTCCGGCCAGACAAAAGTGGTCAAGTTCAGAGCCAGGCTCCAGGACAACAGTTATTTTTCCCAGTCCTTGACCCAGCTTGTAAACACCGCTTCAGTCAGAGCAGACAACGCTTCCCAGGTTCAGGACACCGCCATTGTTTACGCGGTCAAGCAAGGCCAGGTTTTGGGTGCCGCCACCGTGGATACTGGCGCTGACTCAACCACCCTGGCAATTCTTTTCACCGGACTTTCCGGCGCCTTGTCTCTTTCAGGCTTCCAGATTTCAAGACGGATTTACTGGAAAAAGAGGATAAAGGAAGCTCGGGCGAGCGGAGAATAAATTTTTACCAAATAAAGGTTTTTCTGAAATATGTCTTATCTAACGATCGTTAGATAAGACATATTTTTATGGACAATCACAGAATTTTTTGGTTAACATTGACCGAAGAACGCTTTTGTGTTAAGATAAAAGAAAGAAAGGAGGTGGCCAGATGAAAAAAATTTATTTGGCTGCGTTTGTTTTAATTGTTTTGACTGTGGTTTTGGCTGCCTGCGCGAATAATCAAACGCCAGCAGTCCAGGCCCAGCTCGCGCCGGGAAATCCTGATTATGACCGGATTTACCAGCTTGGGCTTTCAGCCGGCCAGGCTATGGCGCCAACTCCGATTCCAGCTTTGTGCCCAGCAGTTGATATCGTGGCTTGCCAGTCATATGTCAGCCAGGCATTGAGCCAGGTTGTTTATGACAAAACAACCTGCGCCCAGGTTCTGGACGAAAGTCTGGCTGCTTGGAGCAGCGGGTTGGTCAGTGTTTGTTCCGGCGCCGGCTACGCGCCAATGAACCACGACACGGCGATGGCGTTTGTCCAGGCAGAGGGGTATCAATGTTATATTCCACAGACGGTAACGCCCAGACCGCCGAAAAAAGATCCGGAATGTTCTGGAAACTGTGAGCCGGTTGAGCCGCCGTGCGAAGACTGTACAATAATCACCAATCCGGGCGATTAAAACAAACGAAAGCGAGCCGGAAAGCTCGCTTCTCGCCCAGAAAAAACTTTTCCATTAAACAAAAAAGCTTTTTCTGTCCGGGAAAAATTTATTTTATGAAAAAATCAAATCTTTTTTTAATCAGTTTATTTGCCGCAGCTTTGTTTCTGGGAAGCTTTGGTTTGGCCCAGGCTGCGGTCTGCGTTAACTGCGAATCAATTGACAAGCCGACTCTGCAGATGAAAAACCGCACCCAAAACATCAATGCCTGGGTGACCGGCAGTTTGAGCGCCAGCCATAACGATAACCTTGGTTTTTTGGTTTATTATCGCAACTCCGGCGCCACTGCCGGGTTGAACGGTAAAGTCAGAGTCGTGTTTCCGAAAAACTCGCAAAGCTCACCCTTGTCAGTCAGGGGAGAAGTTGACTGGGACGGCGGCGGGCCGAAAACCGGGTATGGCTCAGTGATTTTTTCCGGCAGCCAAGCGGCGAAACTGGTTTTTGAGTCGCAGGCCAGGTTTTACAAAAACAGCGCCACCAACTACACCCTGGTGCCAGTAACCGTGCTTGAGTCTGGCAACGAAAGAATCGTTGAGATTGACGTTGGCACGCTTGACGCGCTTTGCGAAGACCAGTCCCAAGTTTATTTTTTCGCCAACCTGATTCAAGACCAGCAAATCAATCTGCCGACCGTTGACATTAAAGCCAACGGTTCAGACGGGCCGGTTTCTTTATCGGCTTTGGCAAACTACACCTTAACCTGGACAAGCGCGAACGCGACGAGCTGTTCAGCTTCAAACTCCTGGTCAGGTTCAAAATCAACTTACGGCTCAGAAGCTTATTCAAGCATGAGCAACGGCAGTTATACTTATTCAATCAGTTGTTCAAACGCAAACGGCTCGGCGTCAGACTCAGTCATAGTCAATGTCAGCCAGAGCAATCTTTATCCGACAGTTGATTTGAAAGTCAATGGTTCTGACAGTTCAATCAGTTTAAACTCTCCGGCTTATTACACTTTATCCTGGACAAGCGCGAACGCCAGCTCCTGTTACGCTTCAAACTACTGGTCCGGCTCAAAAAATCTTTCCGGCTCCGAGTCGCAGTCAAACATCGGCAACGGCACTTATACATACTCAATCAGCTGTTCAAACTCTTACGGCTCGGCTTCTGACTCAGTGATTGTTTATGTCGGCTCAACCAATTATCAAAGTTCACTTTCTTTGTCAAAGCTCGCCCGCGACCCGAACATCACTGTTTCAAACGTTTATTATGAAACTCTTTATCTGATTCCCGGGAGAGAAGCCGAGTTTTCTTTGACGATTGCCAATGGCTACAGCTATCAGGCAATCAATGTTTTTTTGCAGGAGTTTTTACCTTCGGGGTTAATTTATGTTTCCGGCTCAACCATGGTTGACGGCATTGTCTCAAGCGACAGCCTGACAACTTCCGGACTTTATCTCGGCACTCTTTTCTCCGGCCAGACAAAAGTGGTCAAGTTCAGAGCCAGGCTTCAGGACAATAGTTATTTTTCCCAGTCTTTGACCCAGCTGACAAATACCGCTTCAGTCAGAGCTGACAATGCTTCCCAGGTTCAGGACACCGCGATTGTTTATGCGGTCAAGCAAGGCCAGGTTTTGGGTGCCGCCACCGTGGACACTGGCGCTGACTCAACCACTCTGGCAGTTATCCTGACCGGCCTTTCCAGCGCCTTGTCTCTTTCAGGCTTCCAGATTTCAAGACGGATTTACTGGAAAAAGAGGATAAGGGAAGCCAGAATCAGCTGATAACTGTTTACATTTATAACTGATGATATAATCAGTTATTAGTTTTTAAGTTTCTTTATGATTGAGTTTTTTTCCGGCTTGGTCGCGGTTTTAATGTGGCTGCCGTTCAGTTTTTTGGCTTTGGTTCAGGGTGTTTACCTGAATGTTTTTGACCGCGACGTTTACTTGGCACAGGTGAGCGAGCCGGGAATTGTTTTTTCTTTCAAGCAGGCAGAGCTTCTCGGACTAAACCCCAGAGAAGTTTTTTTGAACCTGCTTGACGAACTCAAACCAGGCTACCTTCGGGTGATTGCTTACTGGGACAGGATTGAGTCGGAAAAAGACCGCTATAATTTTTCCGAGCTTGATTTTCAGCTCATTGAAGCTGAGAAAAGAAAGATTAAAACCACTTTGGTTGTCGGCGAAAAAGTGCCGCGCTGGCCCGAGTGCCATTATCCAAACTGGTTTTCAGGGCTTGATTCGCAAGCAGAAAAGCAGAAACAAACAACCGAGTATCTTGAGCTTTTAATCAACCGCTATGAAAATACTCTCGGCCTGGAACTTTGGCAGCTGGAAAACGAGCCATTCCTTGATTTTGGCGAATGCCCAAAGGTTGACACGGATTTTTTCAAACAAAAACTCAGCCTTTTGAAAGGTTTGAGCAGCAAACCAGTCATGGTGACGGCTTCCGGCGAGCTTGATTCCTGGCTGCGGGCTTTTGTTTACGGCGACCAGATTGGTTTTTCAATTTACCGCCGGTTTTTCGTTTCTTTACCGAAGTTCAGGTTTGGGCTTGACTATCCTTTGCCGCCGCGTTTTTACAAGATTAAATCAGAGTTTTTCCGGATTTTTTTCAAAAAACCGGTGATGGTCACAGAGTTCCAGCTTGAGCCCTGGCTGCAAAAAACCCTTAAAGACGCGAGTCTTGAAGATCAGTTCAAAGAGCTGAGTTTTGAAAAATTTGGACGGCAGGTTGATTACGCCCAAAAAACCGGCATTAAAAGGATTTATTTTTGGGGAAGCGAATGGTGGTGGTATTTGAAGCAAAATAACCATCCCGAATTTTTGGACTATGTCAGAAAAAATATTTTCTTACTTTAAAAGAATTTCTTCCCGGACGCTCAACCGGCTGGTTTTTCTTGGGCTGGCTTTGGTCGGTATCGTGATTTTCCTGTTCCTTTTTTGGTACGCCGACCTTGATAAAGTTTTTTCCATCGTCAAATCCTTGCCAGTTTTAGGATTTTTGGCAATCTTGAGTTTCATTTTCGTGATTTTCGGCATTGCCGCCTGGCGTTGGCAGATTATTCTTCGGGGGTATGGTTATGAGCAAAACTTTTTCAAGCTTTTGAGTTTGGTTTTTCGGTCGGCAATGATTTCTTTGATTTTCCCGTCGTTTGAGATTTCCGGAGAAACTTTTAAAGCTTTCCGGCTTAAACAACGGGAAGTTTCCACGCCGGCGTCGTTCGCGTCCGTGTTTTTTGATTATTTCATGGTTCTTTTGACCAATATCTTTTTCGGCATCTGTCTTTTGTTTTTTGTGATTTTTAACGGCTTTCGCCAAAACTCTCTGGCGTTTCCGGTTTTGGGTTTGGTTCTGGCGGGCGCGTCTTTGTTTTTCATTTTCAACAAGTTTTTCAAAAGAGGCTGGTTTTCCCAGCTGATTATTCAGTCAAGCCCGGTGGTTTATTACGCCGACGAAAAAACTCTTGAAGACATCAAGCTTTTTGATTTCGGCATTTCTTTTTTCCTTAAAGAGTCGAAAAAATATCTGTTTCAGGGATTTTTGGTTTCTTTTGTCGGTTTTCTTTGGGAGCTGGCGCAGGTTTTTTTCGTACTTTTGTTTTTGGGCGTCCGGCCGGATTTTTTGACGGTCGTCATTTATTATTTGGCCATCAATTTCTTCAACAGCGTGCCGGTTTTCGGCGGTGTTGGTTTTGGCGAAGCCGGCGCGTTTTTGGCCGGCGCGTCTTTGGGCATACCTGATTCAACCAGCTTGTCGCTGGTTTTGCTTCTGCGTTTGAAGCAGCTGGAAATAATCGCCATCGGCGGTTGGCTTTTCATTCAGGACGGTATTTTCAACTCGCGCCAAAAAGTTATCGGGAAAAGTTAAAAAACAGAAACTTGAAGGTTTTAATCAGGATAACCAGGTCCAGAGCCAGCGACCGGTGTTTTAAGTAATAAAGGTCGTATTCCAGCTTGTTTTCCGCGTCTTTGATTGAGGCGCCATAAGGGTAATTAATCTGGGCCCAGCCAGTCAAACCGGGCTTGATTAAATGCCTCAAGGAATAAAGAGGAATCTCTTCTTCAAGTTTTTTGACAAACTCCGGCCGTTCCGGTCTTGGGCCGACAAAAAACATCTCGCCTTTGAAAATGTTTATCAGCTGCGGCAGTTCATCAAGATGGTTTTGACGGATGATTTTTCCCAAAGGCGTGATTCTCGGGTCGTTCGGTTCTGACCATTTTGGCCCGTCTTTTTCCGCATCAAAGACCATGGTTCTGAATTTGTAAGCTTCAAAGCTTGAACCGTTCAGCCCGACCCGGCGCTGTTTGAAAAAAATCGGCCCGGGCGAAAACAGTTTCATCAAAACAAAGATTAAAAGCCAAACCGGCAGACCGACAATCATCAAAAACAAAGCCGTCAGCCTTTGGCTGGGGTTCTTGAAACTTTTTTCTTCGATTTGGTTGAGCAGGCTCAAGTCAAACTCTTCAAGATAGATTTTTTTCAGGCGTTTTTCAAAAAAGGTTTCCGGTTTGAAGATCTCAATTTTCAAGGCGGCGGCTTTTTTGTAAAATTTTTGTCCCAGGGACAAGCCGCTTTTCGGAGGCAGGTCAAGAACAATGATTTTGATTTTTTCTTCTTTGACGGTTTTTTCGAAAAGAGACAGGTCTTTGGCAAACTCTTCTTCCAGCTCCAATATTTCAAAACCGAAGTTTTTTGATTCCTGCCCCAGTTTTTCGGAAAACCTGCCGCCGGGATTTTTTACGAGCACCATGATTTTTTCCGACAGTTTTTTGATGATTAAGCCTTCAAGAATCATTCTGGAAGCGATGAACAAAGCGCTGAAAAAACCGAAAAACAAAATCAAGCTGCCGCGCGGCGTGACGTTCGGATAAAATCTTGAGAAAAAATAAAAGAAAACCACGGAAGCGAAAAAGAAAATCACCAAAGCCGTCAAGCCCGGAAAAAGCCAGTCGGTTTTTCTTTCTTCGTAAAGCCCCATGGAAAAGAAAATCAAAAGGCCGAGACAAAAGACCAGGGCAAAAGCAAAAACCTGCCAGGCCAGAGAAAACTCGTGCCACTGGATAAGGTAAACCAGAAAAAAGCTCAGCCAGAAGCACAGGCTGTCGCTCAAAAGGTTAACGAGTTTTTTGAACATTTTCTTCAGTATATAGTATCAGGTTTTTGCGAAAATCCTTGTCTATTTTTCAGAAACAAAAATCGCTTTTTCTACGCCAAACTCCCCAGCGCGGAGTTTGGCTGGTATTGCTCCTCGCTCGTCCCGCTTTGCGGGACACCCTGCCCGCTCGTCGCAAAACCTCGAAAAAACAATTTTTGTTTTTTTAATAATTATAGAATTTGAGTCACTCTGTTTTTTAGTTCTCGGAGCCTTAAAAAGCTTAGTCCCAGCTCTCTGAAAGTGGGTTGGGTTTTTAAGGCGAGAGAACAGTGCCGCGGTTTGCCGCTGGGGAGTAAACAGCGCCTGCGCGCTGTTTACTCTGATTCCGCGAAGTGGAAATTGCTGATGTTGCGCGAAGCGAAAACAGCAATAGGTGGAAATGGCGACGAGCCGGTAGAAAAAACAGAGCGGCTCAAAGTCTTCGCGCCAGCACCAGGCCGAAAACATTATCCGCGCCACTCTGTTTCAGGGTTTTGCCGGCTTCCAAAAGCGTGGCGCCGGTGGCGCAAACATCATCAACCACAAGAATATCTTTGTGCCTGAACTCAAGCGGATTTTTCGGAGCAAAAGAGTTTTTAATGTTTTCCAGCCTTTGTTCTTTGGTTTGCAGGCTCATCATTGGCGGGCGATGTTTTTTTCTTTCCAGAGTTTCAACCAGCTTGAATCCGGTTTTTGCCGCCAGGTTTTGCGCCAAAACGCGCGACTGGTTAAAGCCGCGCCAGCGCTCTTTTTTGGGGGAAAGCGGGATAAAACTAATAATGGTTTTTTCCTTATCCAGCTTTGTTTTTTCAAAAATCTTTTCAAAATACTTGAAAATAATCCTTGATAAAACTTCACCGATCTCTTCGCTAAAGCCGTATTTGAAGCGCCAGATTAAAGGCTTTAAAACAGAATCTTCATAGTTGCCGGCCGCGCCCAGCCAGCGCAAAGCGGTTTTGTGTTTTGAACAGGCTTGCCACGCCGTAGCCTCCGGCGTAGCGCGGGCTTGCCGCGCCGCGTTTCTTTTTTCGCCAAGCTGAGGCAAAGGAGGGGATTTTTTATTGCAGGCGGGGCAAAAAACCCAGTCGTTTAAAAAGATCTTTTTTTGACAGTCAAAACAAAGCCAGCCTAACGGGTTTGAACTTTCGTTTTTAGGCTGAAAACAGCTTTCGCATTTAACCGGAAAAAACAGATCAAGCAGCGGCTTTAAAATTGTTAATTCCATGTATATAATTAGTTATCATGTCCGAGATTAATTTTAATACCCTTGGCTCAAAACTCAAAGCCTTTGATTTAAAAGGTTTTTTTGAAGCCGCCAGAGGACTTTTGTTTCCTTTCAGTTCGGTTTTGGGGATTGACATCGGCACGACGACGATTAAAGCGGTTGAGCTGGTCAAAGAAGACGGCGCGATTTCTTTGAAAAACTATGGCATCATGGAAAATTTCGGCCATCTTGAGCGGGATAACGCCGCGATTCAGAGCTCAAGCCTGAAAATCGTTGACGAGATGACGGCGATGCTTTTGAAAGAGCTTTTGAAGCAAATGGGACCGACAGTCAAAGAAGCGGTTTTTTCTTTGCCGGCTTTTTCTTCTTTTGTGACGGTCATGGACTTGCCGGGCGTTGACGAAAAAGAGTTCGCCCAGGCAATTCCTTATGAAGCCAGGCAGTATGTGCCGATTCCTTTGAGCGAGGTTGTTTTGGATTGGAAAATCCTGTCTCCGCTCCCGGGTTCTTTGCCGAACCGGACCCAGGTGCTTTTGATTGCCGTGTCGCAGGATGTGGTTAACAAGTATTACCGGATTGCCGAACTCGCCGGCTTGAAGCTCAAAGCTTTGGAGCTGGAATCGGTTTCGGCGGCCCGCGCCGTAGTTTCAAGCGATCCGACAACGACGGTTGTCGTTGATGTCGGTTCCCGGGCGACGAGCATTTCCGTTGTTGATGAAAAAGACGTCAGAATGACTCACGACATTGACACTGCCGGCAATGACCTGACGATGGCGATTGCCCGGGGCATGAATCTTTCGCCGATTAAAGCCGAAGAAATAAAAAAGAACTACGGGATTTTGGCGACCAAAGACCACCAATACCTGCCGAGCCTTTTGACGCCCTTGCTTGATTTGATTATTTCCGAAATTCAGAAAACCATGAAGCGTTACGCCGACAAAAACCGGCGGGAAGTCAAAAAAGCCGTGCTTTGCGGCGGCGGTGTGTTGCCTCCGGGAATCAGGGAGTATTTTGAAAGGGAGCTGAAAATGAAGACCGAGCTAGGCAATCCTTTTGCCAAAGTTTCTTACCCAACGTCGCTGGAGCCGGTTCTAAAATCAATCAATTCGCAGTTTTCGTCCTGCGTCGGCGTGGCTTTGAAGCTTTTCAAATAAAAACCGGCTCTGGCAAAGACTTTCCCCGCGGCTTTGTGCTAAAATTAAAGTTATTCAAGGTTGCCAAAACTTTCGCGGACGGTATAATATTAATAACAAACCATGGCAGTTCAAACCCAGACCAGAAGATTAATGAGCTCGAGCTTTGCTTCGCCGAAAAACTTTGTTTTTGGCAGTCTGGCATTCTTGCTCGTGTCTCTGGCGCTTTATTTGTTTTTGTCCGGTTATTCAAAACTGACGGAATCAAGGATTGCGGCGACCGACCGGGAAATTCAGGACATTGTCGCGTCAATTTCGCTTGAAGAGGTTGAAAAAGTGATTACCCTGGACGCCCAGATTCGCGGTTTGAAAAAACTTTTGCCGGCGCACTTGTTTATTTCGTCGGTCTTTGACTTTTTGGAAAACAACACCAATCCGAAAATCGCTTTCAAGTCTTTGAAAGTCTCTTTGCAGAACAACACCATCAGTCTTGAAGGCGCCGCCAATGACCTGGAAGAAATCAGCATCCAGTCCGCGGCGTTCAAGCAGAATCCGGACGTTAGAGACGTGATTTTGAAAGACGTCAGTAATGTCGGCAACAGCTACAACTTTAAGCTTGACCTTTTGTTTTCCAGAAGTTTGATTTTAATAAAATAATCGCATGAATCCCGTTAGAAATAATCTTAATTTTTTAAATATGTCATTAGCAAGTTGCGCCACAACTTTACTCGGTCGTTCAATTAAATCGTTCAACCGGAACTTCTAACGGGATGAAAAATTCTTTTCAAGTTTTTTCTTCTTTCTTCTTTTCAATTTTGATTATTTTTGCCGGAGTTTTTGTTTTGTTTAATCTGGCTTTGGGCGAATGGCGAAAAGTCGGCGAAGCGAGAATTCAGCTGGCGGAGAGGCAGGCGACGGTTCAAAGACTGAACGAGATGATTCAAAAGTTCAGGGAACAGCTGGCGCTGTTTGATAATCTGAACCAGCAAGTGGCTTCAATTGACAGCGCCTTGCCGTCGTCTTTGAGGATTCCGGAGCTTTTGGTCAGTCTGGAAGCGATTGCCGAAGCAAACAGTGTTTTGATAAAACATATTTCTTTCACGGTGATTGAACCAAGCTCGCAGTCCGGCACCAGCGAAACCGGTTTTCAGAATTTCGCCGCGACGACTTCAAGAAAAGACACTGAACCGTATCCGGTGACAATCTCCATGGACGCTTCGGGAAACTATCTTTCCGCCAAAGGATTTTTGCAGGGGATTGAACAGGAACTGAGATTGCTTGACATTAAGAGTTTTGATTTCATGCCGGTGAAGACCGAAGTTGCCAGAGGAGGCGACCAGTCCGGTCTGACCTTTAACATGAAACTCGGCCTTGACGCCTACTCAATTAAAAAACCGCAGTTTACTCTGCCTTAAAAATAAATAATTTTCATGGAAGCAACACCTTTGCCTCAAAACATGCAGTCAACCGGTACGCCGTCAATGCCGCAGCCGCCGTCAATGCCTCAACCTTCAGTCCCAGCTCCCCAGCCAGCTCAGCAACCGGCGCAAAAGCCAAGTCCCCGGCCACAAACGCGAAGCGTGGCAACTCCCCAGGCGTCGTTTATCTGGGTCGCTCTTTTCTTTGTCGCTTTGGTTGTTTTTATGGTCGCTTACTTTGTTTTCACCAAGCCGGACACTGGCCCGGCCTCTTTGATTTTTGGCAGAATTTTTCCCGCGGAATCAGGTTTGATTAAACTGCAGGCAGTTGACCTTGACGTTGACAGCATTATCAACCACCCGGTTTTCAGCCGTTTAAGGGAAAAAGGCCCGTTGCCGATTGTCATTCCGCCGTTGGGAAAACCAAATCCATTTTTGTAATTTGAAATAATGACTGGATTTAATCTTGTTGAGCAACTGGCCAGCCAAGGATTGTTGACTAAAATCCAGGCCGCCGCTTTGGAAAAAGAAGCCAAAACCCGGGGAGTCAACCCGGAGGATTTGGTTTATGAGCAGAAACTTGCTCCCGAAGAAAAAATCATTGAGCTGAAAAGCCAATTTTTCAAGCTGCCGATAAAATCTTTCGGCGATTCAGAAGCGATTCCAAGAGAGATTATGCTCTTGATTCCGTTTGAGTCGTCCCGCCACTACGAGATGCTGGCTTTTGCCAAAGAAAAAGGCGCTTTGCACGTCGGCATGATTCACCCGGAGCAAAACGAAGCTCAAAGCGCGCTGAAGTTCATTGCCCAAGGTCTGGGGCTGGATTTAAAAATATTTTTAATCTCGAAAAAAGATTTTGAACGTTTGAGAAAAGGCTACACCAGTTTCGGCGAAGAGGTCGCTTCAAGCTTGCAGGCTCTGAAAAAACAGGCGGAGAGCGTTTCCAAAGCATATGTCGGCGCGAAAAAAGCGATTAACCTTGACGAAGCCATGGCTGCCGGCCGGGAAGAAGCGCCGATTATCAAGATTGTTTCGGATATTTTGAAAAACGCGATTGTCCAAAGGTCTTCAGACATTCACATTGAGCCGGAAAAAACGCGGTTGCGCGTCAGATACCGGATTGACGGCGATTTGTTTTCGGTTTTGTTCCTGCCCCAGGAAATTCACCAGGCGATTTTGACGAGAATCAAGATTTTGTGCGACATGAAGATTGACGAAACCCGGTCGCCGCAAGACGGCCGATTCAGCGCTTTTGTTGAAGGCCGGCAGATTGATTTCCGTGTTTCAACCTTTCCGACCCAGAACGGCGAAAAAGCCGCCATCAGAATTCTTGACCCGAACACGGGTTTGAAAAATCTGGAAGACCTGGGCTTGTCGCAATGGAACATGGAGATTATCAAAAAGAACATCAAAAAGCCGTTCGGCATGGTTTTGGTGACTGGCCCGACCGGGTCGGGCAAAACCACGACTCTTTACGCGGTCCTGCAGATTTTGAACCAGGACACGGCCAACATCGTCACCTTGGAAGATCCGGTTGAGTATTTCATTGACGGCATTAACCAGTCCCAGGTGATTCCTGAAATTGGTTATGATTTTGCTTCGGGGTTGCGGAGCATTTTAAGGCAAGACCCGAATGTGATTATGGTCGGCGAAATCAGAGATAAAGAGACCGCGGATCTGGCAACGCACGCGGCTTTGACCGGCCACATTGTTCTTTCCACACTGCACACCAACAACGCTCTGGGCTCGATTCCAAGACTTCTTGACCTTGGCGTCCAGAAGTTTTTGATGCCGTCAACTTTGAACATTATTATCGCCCAAAGGCTGGTCCGGCGCCTTTGCTCGGACTGCAAAAAACAGATTCAGGCGTCGCCGGAGATTTCCAAGATTATTGAAGAATCGCTTTTGTCTTTGCCCGAAGAGCTGAAAAAGCAGCTGCCTTACAAAAAGCCGTTTGTGATTTTTGATTACGGCGACACCGAGTGTAAAACCTGCAAAAACAAAAGGACTTTGGGTCGGGTCGGCATTTACGAAGTTTTCCAGATGACGGCTGGCGCGGAAAAAATCATTTTGTCGGGCGGCGGCGAAGCCGACCTTTTGCAGGAAGCCAAGAACCAGAAAATGATAAACTTGAGGCAGGAAGCGATTCTCCATCTACTTGAAGGCTCGGTCCACTTTTCGGAAATTTTGCGTGAAACCGCGTAAATTATAGAAATTAGAATCTAGAAAATAGAATTGAAGAAACTTGTCCCGTACTAAATTTTGGCTTTTTCTTGAATCGCCAAGAGAAAAGGGGGATAATTAAGGATAAACAATTAAAATTAAATTTTTGTGATTTGCGAGAATAAAGTTTCGCGATTGCCAAAATTTTAGTAACGGGATGGCACAAGACTACAAAACAAAGATGGGGCAGTATCTGGAACTGGCGAAATCCCAAGGGGCTTCAGACCTTCATCTTGGCGTCGGCAAAAAACCGACTTTGAGAATTGACGGCACGTTGCTGCAGCTGGCGAAAGAACCGATTTTGGTTAAAGAAGACCTTGACGGCTTTATTGACGTTTTATTGAGCCCGGAGCAGAGAAAGATTTTTATTGATCAGAAAGAAATAGACTTTGGTTTTACTTTTGAAGAAAAAATTAGGTGCCGCGCCAATGCCTACACTCAAAAAAGCCTGATTTCCATTGCCATCAGACTGATTGCCATGGATGTCCGGGGGATTGAAGAGTTGAGCCTGCCGCCGATTCTTCACGAATTCACCAAGCTTTCCCAGGGTTTTTTCCTGGTTGTCGGCCCGGCTGGTCACGGCAAATCAACAACTTTGGCGGCGATTGTCGACGAGATAAACCACAAGCGCTTTGACCATATCATCACCGTGGAAGACCCGATTGAGTATTTGTTCAGCCCGGACCGGTCTTTGATTGACCAAAGAGAGGTCGGCGTGGACACGGTTTCTTTCAATAAAGCTTTGCGTTCGGTTTTGAGACAGGATCCGGACGTGATTATGATTGGCGAAATGAGAGACCCGGAAAGCATTTCCATTGCTTTGACGGCGGCGGAAACCGGGCATTTGGTTTTTTCCACGCTGCACACCAACAACACTTCCCAGACAATTGACAGAATCATTGACAGCTTTCCTTCCGGCCAGCAGGGTCAGATTCGGTCCCAGCTGGCTTCAACTCTGGTCGGCATTATGTCGCAGAGGCTGATTCCAAGGATTGAAGGCGGCCGGGTGCCGGCGGCGGAGATTATGTTTGCCAACGCCGCGGTCAGAAACCTGATTCGCGAAGACAAAACTTACCAGATTGATTTGGTGATTGAAACTTCTTCCGAAGACGGCATGATTTCTTTGAACCGTTCTCTGGCAACGTTGGTCAAGAAGCGCGAGATTACTCAGGAAAACGCTTATCTTTATTCTTTGAATCCGACTGAGTTGAAAAATCTTTTGTCCGGCTCAAGCCAGCTCGGGCTTTAACGGATGTTATAATGAAACAATGAATCCCGTTAGAAGTAATCTTAATTTTTTAAATATGTCATTAGCAAGTTACGCCACAACTTTACTCGGTCGTTCAATTAAATCGTTCAACCGGAACTTCTAACGGGATGAAGTTTTCTTACAGCGCAAAAAATGACAAAGGCGAGCTGAAATCAGGCACGGTTGAGGCTTTTTCCGAAGAAGCGGCGATTGACGTTCTGCAGAAAGCCGGCCTGGCGATTCTCAAATTCGAAAGGAAAAAAGAAGACAGTTTTTCCGAAAAAGTTGTTTTTGGTCTGAACCGGGTTAACCTCAAAGAAGTGGCGATTTTCACCCGCCAGCTGGCGACTTTGTTTGAAGCCCAGGTTTCAATTACCGAATCTTTGCAAACGGTTTACAATCAGACAACCCAGCCGGTTTTAAAAGCCGCGGTTTATGACGTTTATTCCGACATTGAAGCCGGCATGTCTTTTTCCGACGCTCTCTCAAAACACACTTATATTTTTTCCTCTTTTTACGTCAATATGGCCAGGGCCGCGGAAATGACCGGGCGTCTGGATTCGGCGCTCAACTATCTGGCGGATTATTACGACAGCCAGGCGGTCATAAACAGCAAAATCAAAAATGCGATGATTTATCCGATTTTTTTGCTCGGGCTTTTCGGCGTCGTCATTGCGATTATGGTGACCGTTGTCATTCCCCAGCTGGGCAGCGTCATTCTTGAAAGCGGCATTGCTTTCAGTGAACTGCCGTTGATGACTCAGATTCTTTTTTCCACCGGCACTTTCGTCCAGAGCCACTACCTGATTATCATTGCTTTCATTATCGGCGTTCTTTTTCTTTTGTACCGATACTTCAGCTCTGAAGAAGGCCAGATGCTCATGGGAACGATTCTTTTGAATATGCCGATTCTCGGCGGCTTTTTGAAAAAAGTTTTTGTCAGCCGGTTTGCGGAAACTTTCAGCGTGCTTTTGAGAGGTAATATTCCGGTTGCCCAGGCTTTGGAAATTTCCGCGGACGTTGTCGGCAGTCCCTATTACCAGGAAGCGATTTACGAAGTTGCCCGGGGCGTCCGGCAGGGCGAAAACATCTCTGACTTGCTGGATCAGTACCCGGAGTATTTCCCGGCTTTGGTCAATCAGATGATTGCTGTCGGCGAAAAAACCGGCAAACTTGACGAGCTTTTGTCAAAGCTTTCAAAGTTCTACGCCCGTGAAGTTGAAAACCTGGTCAACAGCCTGACAGAGATAATTCAGCCGGTTTTAATCGTGCTTTTGGGAGTTTTGGTCGGCGGCCTGATTGCCGCGGTGATTCTGCCGATTTACCAGATTGCCCAGCAGTTTTAATTTATTAAGATATGATAAAATAAATAATATGAAAAAAGCATTTACAGGGTTTACCCTCATTGAACTTTTGGTTGTGATTACGGTTATCGGGCTTTTGTCGGCGATGGTTTTGGTCGGTTTGTCAGGCGTCCGGGCCCAGGGCCGGGACACCAGGAGAGTCGCGGACTTAAGAAACACTCAGAACGCGCTTGAGATTTATTTCAACAAGGAAAACGCTTATCCGACGCAAGCTGACTGGGTCAGTTTGGAAACCGAACTGGTCTCCGCGGATATCGGCGTCAAAAGAATTCCCAGAGATCCATTGAGCCCAAGATACACCTACGAATACTCGGCTTCGGCTGACCGCTTGCACTATGTTTTGAAAGCCACGCTTGAAGGCGCGGACAACTCGGCTTTGCGCGATGACGTTGACGGTTCGGTTTACGGTCTTGATTGCGCCGACCCGTCTTACTGCATTGAGCTTTAATCTAACTGACAACCGACGACTAACGACTGACAACCAGAACTGGGCTTTAGCAGTTTAAGTTTCCAGCTTGTTTTTGTTGTTAGTCGCAGGTTGTAAAGTTGTTAGTTAAATCCATGTTTTATCTTTTTTCTTTCTTAATCGGCTTGGCCATCGGCAGTTTCATCAATGTTTTGGTTTTTCGTCTTGATTTGAAAAAAGACGCGGAGCTGAATCTGGGCAAAGCTTTATCCGGCCGGTCGTTTTGCGATTCGTGCCGCAAGACTTTGCAATGGTATGAACTGATTCCGCTTTTGAGTTTTCTCTGGCAAAAAGGCCGGTGCCGAAATTGCGGCGCAAAAATTCCTTGGCAGTATCCGCTGGTGGAGTTTTTGGCCGGGCTCAGTTTTGTTTTGGTTTTTTGGCGCTTGTCGCAATTTTCTTTTTTGACCTTCGCTTTCCCGGGCGTGGTTTTTTATTATTTTGTCGCCATTTGGTGGCTGATTGTTTCCGCCATGCTCGCGATTTCGGTTTTTGATTTTAAATACTACTTGATTCCGGACTTTCTTCTGTATTTTTTGGTTTTTCTCGCTTTGGCTTTGAATATTTTTTATTTTTTGGCGCCGGTGCTGGAATCTCAAACCGGTCTTTATTTTTCCGGCTATCTGGTTTATTTGATGGGCGCTGATAACTGGCCGGTGCGCCTGGGTGTTGGCGCGGTTTTTGGCGCCGCGGTCATTGGCCTGGCTTATTTGATGTCTTCTGGCAAAGGCATGGGATTGGGCGACGTAATCTTGCTTTTTGCCTTGGGTTTGATTTTCGGCTGGCCGGACATCTTCGCTTTGGTTCTTTTTTCTTTTGTCATCGGCAGCTTAATCAGCCTTGGGCTGGTTTATTCCAAAAAAAAGACCATGAAGCAGATTGTGCCGTTCGCGCCGTTTGTTTTTCTGGGGCTTATGACTTTGTTTTTGTTTGGTGATAAAATAGTTCAGGCCTACTTGAATTTATTCCCAGCGATTTTTCTTTGAGCTTAAATGGCTAAACATTCATTATTCATTATTCATAATTCAGGTCTGGAAGACTCGCCGCGCCGAAGTCCAGCTAAGGCTGGACGAAGGCTGGGGCAGACCGTCATTGAGATGCTGGTGATTTTTTCAGTGACAACCTTGTTTTTGGGCATTGTTCTGACTTTCAACCGGACCGCCAAAAATCAGAACGACCTTTTTCAGTTCACCGACAAATTTGTTCTGGACATCAGGAAAGTTCAGGACCTGGCCTATCTCAGCCAGCAGTACAATGGCAGCGACGCGACCTACGCGGGCGTTGTCCCTTGCGGTTACGGAATTTTGTTTGACGAAGTGAAGAAAGACAGATACACGGTTTTTGCGGCTTTTAATCCCGACTGTTCAAAAATCCAGCAGGGCAGTTACACTTCGGTGCCGATAGAAACCAGTACTTTGCCGTCTTTGGTCAGGTTCATCCAGTTCAGTTCAAACCCGGTGATTTTCGTGCCGCCTTACCCAAGAAGTTTGTTTTTCCCGTCTTCAGAATCAATGACCATTCGTTTAAGCCTTTCCGGCCCGCAAACAGTTTTCCGCGATATTTTAATCAATAAAGCCGGTCAGATAAGCCGCGTCATCACAGAACAATGACGCGCAATTTCCAATAAATTTTCAATGATTCAAACTCCAGACAAATCTTTTTAAATGAAAATTGTTAAACTGATAATTCAATGAAAATTAAAAATTTTAAGCGTGGCTTTACCCTGATTGAGCTTTTGATTGCCGCGACTTTGGTGATGATTGTTTTCGGCAGCATCTTGTCTCTGGTCAATTACAGCATTTACGCCACCACTTATATTCAGAACAACCTGATTGCTTCTTTTCTGGCGCAGGAAGGCGTTGAACTGGTTATCAGGAAAAGAAGCGAAAACTGGGTTTTGGGCAAAGCTTTTGACAATGGTTTATTGTCAGGCGACTACCGCGCTGATTACATTTCGGGCATGACGCCGGCCGCGGACGTGGCATTGAAGTTCGACGAAAACTACGGCTACCAGTATCAGTTTGGCGAAGACACGAACTTCAAACGGAGAATCACAATTCAGGCGGTTTCCGGCGACCACATACGGGTTATCTCTGAAGTTTTATGGAAAAGCAAATCACAAGATTTCAAGATTAATGTCGAAGACCACCTTTATAACTGGTTCGGCGTTAAAGCGGAATAGGCTTGCTTAATTACTAATAACAAATTTCTAATATCTAATGAAATTATTAATGTTTAACAATCTTAAGAACTTGAAAGATTTTTTTGGGATTTCAAAATTTCATTGTCTCGCTTCGCGAGATCCGGCGAAGCCGGAGAAATTGGGAATTGGGAATTGGAAATTGCGTAAAACCAGACCTGGTTTTACGTTGGTTGAATTGATGATTACTTTCACGATTTTCGGCATCTTGACCGGCGTGATTACCGGAGTTTTGCTCAATGTTTTTCGGTCACACCTTTTTGTTTTTAACTCTTTGAACTCTCAAGCCAATCTGCGTTTTCTTTTGGAAACCATGACCCGGGAGATTAAAGAGGGGAATAATCTGAGTTTTAACCAGGGGACAAAAACCATTTCTTTCACAAACAAAGACGGCCAGGATGTCGCTTATTACCTTGAAAACAGCGCCATCTCCCGCCGGGAAAACGGCGAGATTCTGCCGATTACTTCGCAAGACCTGATTGTTGAAAAATTTGACGTTTCCGGCTGCTGGCAGAGTTCAACTTGTCAGCCGAGCGTGACTGTGTTTTTCAAGGTCAGGCCGAAAACCAATCCCCAAAACAGCTCGTTTTATTTACAGACAACAATTACCCAGCGTCGCGCCGGAACCTAAAGTAGAATTTAGAATCTGGAAAATAGAAAATAGAATAGATGAAAAATACTAAAAAAAGCTTCGCGTTTCGCGTTTCGCGTTTCGCGCTCGGCGGCCAGATGATGCTGATGGTGATAATTGCCATGGCCGGAGTTTTTGCCACGGGCGCGACCATCAGTTTGAGCATCACCAAAGAACTGCGGCGGCTGAGCGCCGTGCTTGATTCAGTGAAAGCTTTTTACGCGGCTGACTCCGGAACCGAGTGGATGTTCCACAGCTTTTTCAAAGACCAGGCAGTGGAAAAGCCCGAGCTTTTGAACAACACCGCCTGCTGCGGCGAAGCCGACCTTTCCATAACCGCGCCGCAAAAACCGGGCGATCCGACAAGGCTCAAAAGCATCGGCACTTCGCCGGTTGGGGGACAGCTTTACATCATCAAGCGTTCAATCGAAACGAATATTAAACAATAACTATTTGCGTTTATGAGAAGAAAAATAATCTCGGCAACTTTAATCGCGCTGGGCTATCTTCTTTCGCCTTTGTCCTGGTGGAATGATTTGCTCGTCAACATTCCTTTGGCATACCTTGGCGGCTCTCTCTTTGGTTTGCTTGACCAGCGTTTGTTTTTCCCGGGGATGGTTGTTTCTTACTGGCTGACGAATCTTTTGGGGTTTGCTTTGATGCATTTCGGCTGGCTGAACCTGAAAAAAGACTCGCCGATTGGCAGAAAAGAGATTTTGCAGAATGTTTTTTTCAGCCTGGCTTACACCTTGTTAATGGTTTTTCTGGTCAGTTTCGGCGTTCTGAAGTTCCCGGCGGAGTATTTCGGGAAATAGAATAAAGATTTAAGATTTGTGATTTAGGAATGGGTTTCCGTTGCAGGGAGCTTTGTTTGGGTTTGTGTAGGATTGACAGTCTGTTTTGGGGTGGGATAATGTTTGTATCTATCTCTCAAGGAAGAGAAAGGAGGCGAGAAAGGTGGCTGATAAAACGACGACAGTCCACAAACAGGGCTCAAATGTCGTTGTCGTCAAGGAAACGGAGAAAAAGGTCGACGTCTACGTTACTGGTCAGGGCGAAGAAAAACACGACCATCTTTGGGTTGAGAAAGATACCGGAAAATCCGGTACAGAACATCGCGGCCAGTGCGATCAATGCAGCGACGACGATGACTAACTTCAGCCAAGCCAGGGAACGGGTGAAAACCGTTCCCTGGCGGAACCCCCCTTGTTTTTAAGTTTATTTTTTATGAAGTTCTTGTTTTACCATCTTTATCTTGCCAGGCTTCAAATAATCGAAGAAAGCCTTGACGCTCGAGATTTTAGCAAAGTCAAAGATCTTTACCGCCGGATTAAAACTGATTTAATTCTTGACATTTCCGGCTCAGCTTCTTTTATTAAAAGTCTTGAGAAGCTCCCTGATGGTTTTAAAAAAGAGATTTTTGGGGTTTTGAACGTCTTGTTGATGGCCTTTGTCACTGACGACCAGAGGTTGTTTTCCGAAGCGGAAACTCCGTTTGGCATTGTACGGTCAAAGATTTCCCGGATTACTGAAGTTTTGGATTTTGATTCCGGAAAGGAAACCGAGTTTTTCAGCCGGACTTCTGATCTGATATTTGAGCTTGAACACCTGACTGATTTTGAGCTGGCGAAACGTCCAACAGAAACAACCCCGGACCAAATTATTAAAAAAAGCTCTGAAATCCTGAAAACAGTTCAGGGTTGAGCCGGGCGTGAAGATTTCAATGAAAACCTTCAATCTGAAAAAGTTTGTCAAAAAAGGCAAAAACATGGTCATTGAGATTGAAGAGGTTGGCTATCTTCTAAAAGATGACGCTTTGGCGGCGATTGAGAAGGGAGACAACTTGATTCCCTTGTTGCAGCTTTACGACGGCTACGTCTATTTTTTCGAGTTTAAAAGAGTCAAAGATTCTTTGCTTGACACCGGCGCGGTTGATTATCTCGACAAGAAAGATTGATCGGTCGCGATTATTTTTAATAAGAAAATATGGACAAAGAGTTAAATTGGTCAGAGAAAGAAATAAAAGAAATTGGTTCAAGGATTGTGGGGTTAAGGGAAGATCAGATCGCCGCATTGATAACCATAAGTGGGGTGGAGTTTGATTTTAAAGACATTGAAAACGTGGTTGCGGACATAAAAACCAACAAGGAAAAATCCGGCCACCTTGAGATTGTCATCTGCGAGGCTGACACCAAAGAAAGTCTTCTTTGGTGGCTGGAGTTTTTTGAAAAACACAGCAAATAGGGGGATTTTACGTATAACCGAAGCTAAAAACAGGGGATCAATCCCACACATGGTTTATGTGCGGGATTGATCCCGTTAGAAGCAGGGTGTCGGGGTGCCCGTAGCACCTGTTTTTTGGCAGGCCTGTCTGCCGGTAGGCAGGGCGCGCTTCTAACGGGATTGACAGTCTGTCTGAAGGTGAAATAATATCTGTATCAATCAAGGAGAGAAAGAAGGTGTGAAGCTGATGGCGAAAACCCAGAAAACGCCAAAGCCGCCAAAGGTTATAAGGCCGCCAAAGTCTTCGCCGCCGCGGCCAAAACCAAGACCACAGCTTAAGATAAAAAGATAAGACGGTGATCCCTTGAAACAGGGGGAAGATAAAATCTTCCCCCTGTAGTTTATAATGTCTTTATGAAGCCAATGAAGCCAAAAAAGCAGTTCTATAAGACTGTTCTTTGGGGCATTGAAGCAGTGTCCATTAATAAAAGCCATTTAAAAAAGATTAAACGGTCGCTTGAACTTATTAAAAACACAGATAACTTTTTGTTCAGAAGAGTCTTGCGACTTAAAGCAATTTTGATTTTTCCGGGCAAAAGCTATTACGGCGCGGTTTATGAAAGAAAAAGGATTTTTATTGATCAGCCGAAATCCATTGTTGAATCTTCGGTTCAGTTCCTCGCTTCTTCAATAATTCATGAAGCTTGGCATGTTTATCAGTATGCTCACGGCACAAGAAAATTTGACGGCCGCGCCGAAAGGGGGGCTTACATCGCTCAGAGAAAATTTCTCAAAAAAACGGGAAAAAAGAGCGAATTAAAATGGCTTGACCGTGAATACAAGACTGAATGGTGGAGGCCCGAAGACACAAAAGACAAAAAAGATTCTGGCTATGACAAGAAGGGCGTGGATAAGGCTAACGCTGATTTTTTGGATTTTCTGAAGCAATACCGGCAAAACGAACTTAAAATAAAAGAGATTGAAATCTGATTTATTATGGCAAAACACTACGACACTATTTTAGAAAGCAGGCCGCAGGGGTTTAGGGCCGGAGGGCTTGTTGTAAGAGACGGGAAAATACTGCTTATGCACCAGATTGTCGGTGACGAAGAATTTTATACGATTCCCGGAGGCACCTGGGAGAAAGGGGAAACTCTGGAAGAAACATGTAAAAGAGAGGTGTTTGAAGAGTTCGGGATAAACGTTAAAGTTGGAAAACTTGCATTTTTACTGGACACAAAAACCAGGATTGCTTTTTATTTCGTGTGCGAAACCGACGAAACAGATATAAAACTCGGCGGGCCGGAAAAACAAAGAATGAACGAAAAAGAACAGTATCATGTGGAGTGGCTGGATTTGGACCAAATATCTAAGGCTAATTTTATCCCCAAGCCAGCCAAAGAGGGAATTATTAAGTTTTTGTCAGATCAAGAACAGCCCACTTTTTTCTTGACTAATAACAAATAAAGCGGTTTTCCGCACGGGATAAGGAAGACGCACAATACTGCCCGTCGATAAGACGGGCAGTATCTTGTTTTAAGCGTTAGTGTAAGGCTTCCCCGAAACGATGTATAATCTTTCTATGAAAGTCAGCTTCAAAATCAAAAAGGATTATCTTATTTCCCATGCATTGCTTTCTGCAAGCAATGATCGTTTTTCTTCTGAAAAAAACAGGAAAGACATTGTCGAGTTCCAGAATTACGCCTGGAAGGTTTCTAAAGATTTATACAGTGTTATTCCGGGAAGATCGGGCGCGGATATTTTACTCGACGACGGGGGATTGAAGAAATATCAGAAAATGACGAATAGGCTTCAGTCTTATTTTCGCGTTCTTTCAAAAAGCAAAGAGTTCAAGAAAATCCATAACCAAACAGAACAATACCGCAAGTTTTGCGCAAATCAATGGAAGAAAAATTATAAACGCGCCTCTGGGGTTATAAAAGAGCTTACCCAGCTAAAATTAAACGATTCTTTTACCGTATTCATTACCCATCCGTCATTAAAAAATGGACGTAATCTTAAAGCCAACAAAATTGCTTGGGGCCACACTGAAGACTGGAAAAATTACACCTCTGTTTATATTTGGCATGAAATCTTGCATTCTTATTTCGACAAATCAGATCTGAACCATACTTTAATTGAGTTAATCGCCGACAATGAACTGCGCTATCGTTTGAACGGAACAAAATACCCTCCTTTTGAAGGACATGAATATTTGTTGAAAATAAAGAAAAGAATGTTTCCGAATTGGAAGAAATACCTTAAATCCGAACACAAAGACTTTAATCGTTTCAGAGATGGTTTAAGATAATTGCGCGATGCCTGTTTAGCAGCTTTTAAGCTGCACAAATTCCTTGGAGTGGATGATTTGGGATCTTTTTGACAATATCTCCAATGGTTAATAATAAGAACCCGGCATTTAAAAGCTGGGTTTTGTTATACTATAAACAGAAGTCATTCTTATAGATATGAAAAATCCGAAGATTAATTTTGCGATAGATAAGAAGAAAGACACTTCTTTTCTCGGGTTGTTGTTGCGTAACAAAAAACAGCAAAAACGCGAGCTGGGTTGGGCGCTTTCTAGACATAAGGCTTTACTGAAAAAGCTTAATGAGCTAAAGGAAAATTCTCCGCGATCTTCAAGGATAATTCGCGTTTATCTTGATGATTTCTATGCGAAAAACAAAGACTTGATGAACAGGAGGTTGGTTCAGGTACGTTCAGCTTGGGAAACTAAACGCCAGAAAAAGTTTTATCAGCTTGTCAAGAAACTTTTTAAAGACTCGGTTTTTCCGAAAGGGAAATACACAGCATATTTGACCGCATGGAACCTGTACCCTCGTTTTTTGGAGGATAAAACGTTTTTTATTCCATGGAGCCGAGTTGACACTGACTTTATTCACGTTGTCATTGCTCACGAGATGCTTCACTTCAAGTTTTTTGATTTTTTCAAAAAGCGTTATTCATCGTTTCACGACCCAGAGCATTCTTTTTTCGTTTGGCACGTTTCCGAGATTTTTAACGGCGTGGTTCAGAACTCAAAACCCTGGTTAAAAGTTTTCAAAAAGAGAGTCAAGTTGTATCCGGAGCATGCGGCGATAGTTCGTTCTGTTTCAAGATGGCAGGCCATACAGAAAAGCATTGACGCCGAGTCGTTTACTTCAAAAATTATTACCACTGTCAGGAGAAGAAAGGGATTCAAATTGGAATAGCCAAAATTCTTCAACAGGGGATTTTGTGGGTAACCGGTCTAAAACAGGGGATTGACAGATGTTCGCAACGAGTAGATAATTGCCTTAGAACCTAAAAAATTAAAAAGAAAGGAGGTTAATACCTGAAATTCAGCATGGAAGTAGGTGACCAAAAATCTTGGCAATACCCAAGGAGATGATCATATGATGAATTGCTTATCGCAAAGCACCAACCTCGTACCGTTTGCGGCCCTCTTTGCCGATTTTTACACTAACCCAGTTAGTGTAAAAGAAGGTCATTACGATGAAGTCGTTCAAGCCTTCGTGGGGCAGCCGGCGAAGCCGATGGGTGCTACCAAAAGCGCCACTCGTTGTGGTACGAAAGAGTTCAACATCATTGACGATCAACGCTCTTCTGATTAGAGCCAAAGCGTCAAGGGAGGGTGATTTATCATTTGACGAATCACCCTCCTTCTATATATTGATAAGATAAAGGAGGGCACGATGAATGAAGATTCGATTGTAGTGGTTACAAATCAGTATGATCCTCATGCCGATGTGGTGATTACTGAGTTGAATAGGCGTTCAAAGAACGTAATAAGGCTCAACACGGAAGATTTTCCAACGAAAATCAACTTTACATTCGACTCGGAAGTTGATATGGCGGAGTTCGTGTTGCCCATGAGCAGGGTGATTTGTTTTGACAGTGTAAAAAGTATCTGGTATCGCAGACCCGAACCGTGCATCGTAGACCCTAAGGTTGTTGATATGTCCATGAGGAGCTTCGCTCAAAGAGAAAGTCAAGCAGTCTTAGATTCCTTCTATGAGAGCTTTAGTGGTTTTTGGATGAGTCATCCATTGAAGATTCGGGCGGCTTCTCGAAAGATTTATCAACTTCGGTTGGCAAAGAGCTTGGGATTGATTGTACCGCCGACACTGGTTACTAATAATCCAGAAAGAGCTAGAGACTTTTACCAAAACCATAAAGAAGAGGTAATAGTGAAGGTTCTCGGTCCACCAGTAGTGGAAACGGAAGGTGGATTTTATTCTTTCTCAACCGTGGTAGTAGAAGAGAAAGATTTAGTTAATCTGGATTACGTAAGATTTGCTCCAACCTTACTGCAAGCGTATATACCTAAAAAATTCGAGTTCAGAATAACAGTGGTTGGCAGTAAACTGTTTATCTGTGAGATTCATTCTCAGGATTCAGAGAAGAGCAGGATAGACTGGAGACTTTTTGATCCAGAAAATCCCATTCCCCATAAGCAAGGCAAGCTTCCTTGGGAGATAGAGAGAAAAATCGTCAAGATGGTCAAACTGCTCGGGCTATCTTTTGCTGCGATTGATATGATTGTCACTCCAGAAAATGAACATGTCTTTTTGGAAATCAATCCCAATGGTCAGTGGGCATGGATTGAAGAATTGACGGGCATGCCAATCGCGAAAGCGATTGCCGATCTCCTTGTGAGGGGAGGCGAGTTAGGGTAATAACTCAAGTCAAAACGGGCTCTTATAAGAGCCCGTTTTCTTTTCAGCTGTTGATTGATTTTACCGGCTCGGTTTTTCGAACTAGAATTTCGTAATCAAAATACTTGTTTTTAGAAAGAAGCAAACGATAATCTTGTTGTTTATTGAGTTTTTTCAAGATTTCTTTGTCCATTATCTTTTCAAGACCGAAATTATAAATTGTTCCGGAACCATAACCTATCAAAACAAAAACTCCTTGTTTCTTAAAGTAAGATCCGGCTGGAATGAATTTTTGTTTTTGATACTCAAAATTATTTTTGCGTGCATGTAGGTTACCAAGGACAATCAGGCAAGGGAGGGCCCTTGAAGTGGTTGTTTTTTTGATATTCTGTGCCACTGATTTGTCTTTCGCATTCCAGTTTTTAACAAGATTATCACCATCTATGCAAAATACTTTGATTTTTTTCTTGTAAAGAAAATCCAAGAGCTCCAGGTGGTCTTTACTTATCCTGCCATCACTAAGTTTTTGGAATTCTTTTAATGTTTCGTTTGTCCGAGACCCCCGAATTAAAGTCTTTAAAAGACGATTCCACGATAAGGGCCATTCGAAAAACACTGTTTTTACTCCAAGCCGCTTAACTAAAAGCTTGATTATTTTTATATTGGCTTTAGCACCGTGAACCTCGCCGAGAAAGAGGAGTGGTTTCTTTTGATAGAGTGTTCTTAATTCTCTCCAACAACTTATTTGTGTTTGCTTGTGATTATTTTTAGTGGTCATTGTCAAAATATATAACTACACTTTACCATCTTTTATCCTATCGTAAAACACACCGTGTTTCAGATAAATTTCTAATCAGCTCAGGGGATTTTGTTCGTATTTAGCTTGACAAAGTCCCAGTGTGGGATTGATTTTTCCGGTTTTTCGTGCTATAATATAAACAGCCTAAAGAAAGGAGGCTAGGATGACTACCCCGTATCAAAGTTACTGGGGAAAAGGTCTCCGCTATTCCAACGGGTTCGGAAAGGA
>Ga0209518_1001242_pt1 | contig 28488 bp, 38 predicted proteins | sample RifGroB1_FD_183993 | JGI IMG/M metagenome (GOLD analysis project Ga0209518, IMG submission 183993) | Groundwater microbial communities from Rifle, Colorado, USA - Groundwater B1 (SPAdes) (version 2) | ecosystem: Environmental > Aquatic > Deep subsurface > Groundwater | place: Rifle, Colorado...
CTTCCAGGCTTAGCAATAGCATTGTTTTACCCAAAGAAGCTAGCCAATTTGAAAATTTACTTCAAAAAAAGCTTTATCTATAAAATGGTAATCCTTTGCCTGTTGTATGGACTCTCGGCCGTAGCGTTCTTTGCAGCTTTGCAAACAACACCAAATTCATCTCAGCTATTTTCAATTAACTCGTTCGGGGCGATACTAACAGTTATCTTATCAATTATTATTCTTAAAGAAAAAGATCGTATTGCTAGGAAAGTATTAGGTGCAATAATGAGCGTTGCTGGACTTCTGTTGGTGAATAGATAGGCTTTTTTTTATCTCTCTTATACGTTCAATGAATCTTTGTAGAAGTTAAGAACAGCAATATCTCTCATCTGAATAAACTTACCTTCATAATTATTAGGTTTATCGTTTTGTAAGGTTTCAATTGCTTTATTTACAGGAACCCACCGCAATTCAAAACCTTCATCAATTTCGTCCTGTTCCAAATGCAATTCTTTTGGCTCGCCTACAATTTCAGAAAAGAAAATGTACGATATTTGAACCAACTTAAATTGATTTCTAGTTTCTATTACGACTGAATTTTGACCTTTTTCATCAACAATCTTACAATCACAACCCGTTTCTTCTTTTACCTCACGCCTGAATGCATCTTCATTGCTTTCGCTTGCTTCAAAACCCCCGCCTGGCAACTTATGGTAATTTTCCTTGGAAACATAAAGAAGTGCCACTTTCCCCTTGTTAATTAAAATACCTCTTGAGGCTTTACGGACATGATAATCACTAATGTTTGTTGGAGGTACAAAGTTAACATCAAAATCCTTATCACTTATCTCTGTAATAATGTACCTGGCAATTGTTAACATATAGTTTTAATTATATACTCGCTTACTAAAAAACTTTGCGTCACAGTGACGCATTATTTGGGCTCCTAAATTTACTCAGGATTTTTTACTTTCTGGCATTTCTCTTTCGTATTTTTTAGCTATTACATCGCTTTCAATCAAATTTGTGGTCAATTTTATTAGTTCTTTAAGATTATCAATATCTTTATCCGCCCAAATGCGGTCATAGTGAAGTTCATCGTTACCAAGCCAAGAAGCTCTTTTTGCACACACCTGAATTCGTTTATCGTCAATTAGTGTTATTACTTGACCCAATAATAATTTAGTGATTTCAGCCTTTGTTTTTATCTTAAGATGAATTAGATAATCCTTAACGAGAAACTCTAAAGCTTTTCTGTAACCCCCTCCTGCTATTTCTTCTAAACCAAAATTCTCAGCGATGGATGCTTGGTTATAAATTCTTTCAAAACGAGGACTTATGTTTTTTATTTCCTCCGAAAAATGAATTGGTTCCCAATATTGTGGAGCCAGAGTGTTTCTTAAGCAAAAGTAATCACCATGTCTACCTGGTTTATAATAGATTGCTGTGTAATATCTATTACATTTATTCAATGGGCACTGGAAAACGACCTCTACTACTTCATCATAATCCCATGCGTCTCCCAGGGAATGACCCTTAATAAATTTAGGCTGACCACCTTGACCGCATATTGGACATTTGTCTGGGAATTCATTTATTTGAACATTGCTACGACTTCCGTCTTCTAAGTCAATGTATAATGCAGAAGTATCTCGTGCCATATTTATTATTATCCCAACAGTTTTAATCTAATTAACTCTAATATTAAATTGGCTATCGCGACAATTAACCCTAACCCGGCAATAATGACGCCAGCAAGGGTAATATTATTTATCGCCTTCGTCAGTTTTACTGAAGACTCATCTGCACTTTTAATTGCAGATATTAATTGTCCGAGTTTTTCGTCAATTCTTCCTATTGTGGCGTAAAAACCTGTTGGAGTTTGTTTCTCATTGAAATACCAACCCAAGGTCTTTATTGTTATCTATTTCAAAAAAGTATCATTGATTGCCGTAAATTCAGATACAGCTTTAAAAAAGTTTTCCAACTGTTTATATTCTCGGAATCTAAAATCGTCTTTATATTTATAATATGGGTCGGTATTTATATACTTCTCAAATAAATAGAAATCCTTACCTGAGGCAATAATAAACAACTTGGTGGATAAAGGTTTTAATTGGCATAACCTCTGAAGGCCAGTAATCATTTTGGTGCTGTGCTCAACCTCAAAGGCGTATTTAGGAACTTCGTCTTTAAACCACAGAATATCTATTTGGGAAACAAGTTTAGCGATATCTGCCCCCATAAATCTAAGTGGTAATTCTTTCAAGGTAATATAATCATGAAGTTTTTCTCCGAATGCTTCATTAGACTTATTCGGGCTGTAGGTGTCGTATCCGAGCATTCTACCAATCTTAAGAAGAAGCATTTCTGCCTCTGCGTGGGCTGTTATTTCATTCTTTTCTTCAAGGTCACTCTCTACGACAGGTTTATCTTCAGAAACACTGTAATGGCTTAAGAATGCATCTATGCTTCCAAATTTTGTAAGTATTGCTTCTACCCCCTCGTCATTAAGTGGCATAAAACCCTGAACAATAAAGCTCCTGCTGTATCCAGCCAAATCTGTAAGTTCGGTTATGGGAATATACACGGGTTGTAACTCTTTAAGAAAGAAGACACAGGTCCAAGGTTCTTCACCCGTCTTAGGTGGCCATAAAGCTAACGCCAAATCTTTGCTTTGTTGTTTGTAAAGAAGTTTCCCCGCATAAAGTAATTTACCTTCTCTTTCGTTTCCTTCCCGCCCTTTATAGAACAAAACAAGGTCATTAATTTCCATTTTGTCCCACGATGGTTTTTTAGTTTCTTTATTTCCCCAAACAAACACCTTGTCATATGCAGCTAATGCTTTTTTACCAGCGTCATCCAAATGAGGTTCAATAATTGATTTATCTACACCATTTTCTATCGTGCTTAAAAAGTTCTTATATGATGTTTCGTTTGCCCTTGGTGCTAAAAATATTTTCATTTTGTTGCCTCCATTAACAATTCATACATTTTGTCTGCAATTTCAATTTCTCCCGACTTCAGGTTTTTATCTCTTGTGTCTAATGTTTTTTCACCTGCAATTCTGATTTTGCTTCCGTCTTTTGTTTTAGAATTTCTAATTTTATTAATCATTTTTTCCATTCTGTTTTTAAACTCACCTACATCACTTAGAAGTTTAGGTGAGAAGGCTAAAAATATATTTCCCCAACCTTTGTCTTCATCAATCCCCGCATAACATGAATGAGGAAGGGTTCCAGCAAATATTTCTACCATCATTGAAAGTCCTGCACCTTTATAAGATTTATCAAAGGGTAATGTGGCACCCTCCATAGCTTTTTCAGGGTCTGTTGTTGGATTCCCGTCTTTGTCTAATGCAACACCTTCAGGAATAGTTTTTCCCAACGCCTTGGCATTAAGAAGCTCACCAAATGTAATTGCAGTTGTCCCCATATCAAAAATTACTGGTCTAGGTTTTGCAGGAATTCCAAAGGCAATTGGATTAGTTCCAAAAAGTGGTTCTATACCACCAAATGGAGGTGTGCTTGTTGGTGACTCAGCCATCACGATGGCTATTAAATCTTCTTTGGCAATTTTTTCAAGATAATATGATAAACAACCTGATGAGGTATGTGAACCTCTGGTCCCAACAATTCCGAAATCATTTTCTTCTGCAATTTTAATTACTTCATCACAAGCTAAGGAACCAACTAACATTCCTGGATTTCCATTTCCTTCAATCATTGAGGATAATTTTGTTATCTTTGTAATTTCAGCTTTTCCTGTTGGGTTTTGAGAAATGATGCTACCTCCAACAAGTAACCTAACTAAACCATGAGATACCCTACCAGACATTTCTCCAAACATTACTAAATCAGCCATTCTTGATGAATACTCTTCGTCATATTTTTTACTCATGGCTTTCATTACCAAATCTTTAAGTTCGTCAATTTTTATTTTCATAGTTCTAATTTAAAGAAGCTCTAATATCTCAGGCATTTTTTTGGTCCCTTCTTTTGAACCAAAATGGCCACCACCTTTAATTAAAATGTATTTTGCATTTAATCGTTTACTAGTATCTTCGGCGGCAATAGCGGTATAGTAAGGGTCATTGTCAGAATGGATTACGGTAATATTTTTGACATGCTCCTTAATTTTTTGATGATTTATCCTTGTTTTCCAAAACAACTTATGCCCATCACATAAATCGTCATAATCCCAAGCCGAGACTAAAATCATTTGTTTATATTGAAATTTCTCAGCCAACCTCATAGCCAATAAATTTCCAAGACTGTGCCCAATAATAATCGTGTCTTTGTCAATTAAATTTAGAGACTCTAAGTATTTGAGTATCTTACTCATATCTGGAACGTCTTTTCGCATCTCTGGGATATCGGGAAAATATGTGGTATAGCCTTTTTTCTCTAGCTCCTTTTTGAGCCAGGGATACCAATTGTCAGTGACTTTTGAATACCAGCTTTGGAGAAACAATACTTTTGATTTTTTATTCATTTTCTTTATATAAATATCAATTACAACTGTATTTTACCTCATTTCTTGGATAAAAGTTAATTATAGAAGGCGGGCACAGCGATTGACTTTTACTAAATTGTGCTATAATAAAGCTGTTAGTGTAGATACTTCAGTATAGATATCCAGATAGATATGATACCTCGTTGAGACTTGCGTCTCGTTGCGTTATTTAATAATTATGGCTAAATATAATCCAGAAACAGTTAAACAAGTAATTTCTTTCATTGAAGATGGGCTTTCCCAAAAAGACGCTTGCCGCCTAACTAAGATTGGCGAATCTACTTTTTACGATTGGTTAAAACAAAAACCGGAGTTTTCGGAGTCGGTTGAGCTTGCAATTACTAAGTATAAGATGAAACTGCTTTCGTATGTTAATTCTCAATCTATTAGCGATGGAAAATTAGCTCTGGAAGTTTTAGCCAGAAGGTGGCCTATTGAATTTGGCAGAAAGGATATTGCTCCCATTCCTAAAGAAGAGCCTATTGCAAGTATTTTGGATAAAGACACTATTCAGGCATTAGCTGATGTTTATGACGAAATGAAAGAAATAGCAAAAATGAAGATAAATCAAAACAAATCAGATAAAGTTTAACATTTGATTTTGATTGTTTAGTAAAACAATACGAAGCCTTCGGGCGGTGGCAGTAGAATGCCGGATAGATATGAGACCTCAGACTCGCATAGGTGCGAAGAAGGGGTCTCTTTTTTTTGAAATCAGGGGGATAGAGAAAACTCTTGGTCGGGTTATCCCCCTGAACCAAGAGTTTTTTGTTGACTATGAAACTAAGTAATCAGGCAATTACAGATTTTAAGGAGGCTTACCAAAAGTATTTTGGGGTAGTTTTGTCCGATGAAGAAGTTAATGAAAAAGGCATGAAACTTATGAATTTGATGAAACTTATTTACAAACCTATACCTGAAGAGGAATTTAAAAACTTAAACTATGGACATTAACGACTTTGAAATCATTATCAAAAAGTACCACCAGAAGAAGAACTGCGTCATTATTAATTTATTGATATTAAGAATCATAGAAATAAGAGGTTTTACTGTCAGGTATACGCCGACTAAACATTCTTCTGGAAATTCTGTTTGGATAGCTAATCCCCCAGGTCTCAGGGGGCGTGGTGGACATTGGTTTTGGATTGCCAGGATTTTGGACTCAGCCTTGTGGCAGAAACTAGAAGAAAGAATGATAAAGAAAGCAAGGGACTATGCAAATTCACTATCGTAACAATATAGTAACAGTCTAGTAAGGTAACAATGAAGTTGTGGTAACAATACCGTGTAGTAATAATACAGTATGGTAATAATACCGTAATAAGGCAGTATTGAAGTTATTATGAGAAAGGATGATAATTAAGTTGTACTCACATTTAGCTTTCGGGCTTTTTAATGCCCTCATTGGACATATCCCGAAAGGATGTGAGTACACCAGTGAGGGCATTTAAGTTATGTCATATTTTAATAAAGATTTTGCAGACCAATTAAAGGAAAGAAAGTTTTTTGTGTATCTTCGCCGGTCATCGGAAGATAGCGAGGACAGGCAGATTGCGAGCATTCCTAGACAGCTACACGAGGTTGAGGAAGAGATTATCAACCGGTACGGCCTTAATGTAATAAAACCTTTCTATGAAGAAAGTCGGAGTGCTTTTAAGGAAGGCAGGCCAGACTTCAACGATATCCTTCAAAAAGCAAAAGCTGGTGAAGGAGATGGGGTTATAACTTGGCATGCAAACCGTTTAGCCAGGAATTATGGCGATGGTGGTAAATTTGTCCAAACTTTAAGTGATGGGGATATAAAAATTGTGCTTACATGTTCTGGCCATTTTGAAAACACGCCCAGAGATTTGGAATATCTAATGACCGAATTTACAAGAGCAGCAAGGGATAGCGGTGATAAAAGTGAGGCTGTAAAAAGCGGAAATAGAGAAAAGTTTTTTGAAGAAAAGTGGTGGCTTGGACCTGCAAAGCCAGGCTACTTAAATGTTACTGACCCAATTACAAAAGAAAAATATATTAAGAAGGATGCGGAAAGATTTCCTATTATCAAGAAGGCAATAAAACTAATTCTTGAAGGTTTTCATACCCCCATGCAGGCCTTGTATAAGTTAAATAACAAATTCGGTTATAGAAGCAGAAGAACAGTAAGACAGGGTGGAAAGCTAATGGCAAAAAGCGGTTGGTATAGATTGCTTTCCGACCCATATTATTACGGATTAATGGTCAGAAAAGAAGGTGAGGTAATGGGCAAACACGAACCCATGCTTCTTGAGGAAGAATTTAAGAAATTACAAATAATTTTAGGCAGTAAAGGAAAAAGCCATTACACTAAACATGAATTTCCATTTAAGCCGGTACTAAAATGTACCTGCGGGGGTGCAGTAACAGCCGAAGAAAAATGGCAGATTATTTGTCTAAATTGCAAAACAAAATTCCACAAGGCCAAGGGCAGAGACACCTGTCCCGAGTGTAAAATCCTAATAGAAGAAATGAAAAGTCCCAAGATACTTCATTATGTTTATTTACGCTGTGCCAAAAAGGTAAACCCTGAATGTACCGAAAAGGCAGTTGAAATCAAAGAGTTTGAGAAACAAATAGATGAAGAGCTTTCAAAGTACGAGATTCCAGAACTATTCAAAGAATGGGCCATTAAACACCTTAATGAAGTCAATGATGCTGAAACCCAGGACAGAGAAACAATCAGGCTTAACTTAGAGAATGGAAAAACAGATAAAATAAAAGAACTTGATAATCTTGTAAAACTCAAGATTTCTCCACAAAACTCAGACGGTTCAGTTTTATCAGATTCAGAATACGATACTCAAAGAAAAACAATCTTAGTTGAACTGGAGAGTTTTGACAGACAATTGAAGGGGGTTGATAAGGAAAGGAATAAATACCATGAGCTTTCTATTAAAACCTTTAATTTTGCCTGTTATGCACGCCATTGGTTCGCAAATGGCAGCGTTCAGGACAAGACAGAGATATTAGGCACACTAGGTTCTAACCTAATCCTGAAAGACAAAAAGCTCCTTATTCAAGGGCAAAACCCGTTCTTCTTAATAGAGAAAGGCAAGAAGGAAGCATTGGAAGTTGCTCAAAAGTTTGAACCTTCAATAAATGCCATAACTTGGGGCAATATCTTCGCTCTGGAACCTGTCCGTTCTTCTTGGCTGGGAGACAGGGATTTGAACCCCGATAAATAGATCCAGAATCTATTGTCCTGCCGTTAGACGATCTCCCATTGAAAGTTGAGCTTCAATTATATCAAATTATGTAAGAATTATTACTGCAATAGACCTAACTCTCCTATATATTAATTAATACATTTCTAAAAAAGGAGGTGATTGTGAATGCAAAATAAACAAGGAGCAGTAGATCATTTAAAAAATCATCAAAAATACCCGGCAACGAGCGATCAACTTTTGGCTGAGTGTGATAATTTATCAGATTTTTCTAATGAAGATAAAGGTTGGTTTAAGAGTAAATTACCTATGGGAAAAACATTTAATTCTGCTGAGGAAGTAATGATGGCTTTGGGGTTAACAGAATAATAAATGTTTAAATTACCCGATCTGAAATATAAATATAATGCTTTAGAGCCCTATATTGATGAGGTTACTATGAAGGTTCATCATGACCTGCATCATAAGGCTTATATAGATAAGCTAAATGTTGCTTTGGAAAAATATCCTGATTTATCAAAAAAGAGTATTGAAGAATTATTGTCGGATTTAAACTCCATTCCGGAAGATATAAAAACAGCAGTCAGAAACCATGGTGGAGGACATTACAACCATTCGTTTTTCTGGAAGATCTTATCCCCAAATTCAGGAGGAGAACCAACCAGACAATTGGGTGATTCTATAAATAAAAGTTTCGGCAGTTTTAAAGAATTTAAAGAAAAATTTACAACCGCCGGACTTAATAGGTTTGGTAGCGGTTGGATATGGTTGACAAAAAGTGGTGGTGAATTAGTAATTGAAAGTACTCCAAATCAAGATACCCCTCTATCCGAGAGCAAACATGCAATTCTGGGACTTGATGTCTGGGAACATGCCTATTATTTAAAATTCCAAAACAGAAGAGCAGATTATATTAACTCATGGTGGAATGTTGTGGACTGGATTGAAATAGAAAAAAACTTCACCACAATTACTTGACTAATATTTAAACAGCATTATAATAACCTTAATTATTGTATGGCTGAGTTTGTAAAAGATGAAGAGGTTGATGAGAAACCATCAAATCAATATTTAGACAATTTACGTTATGCAATAAGTGGTCGATGTACCCAGCCTGGTTGTTTGGTTGGCAGTAAAGCCGGCGCGATTTGTCACAATTTTAACAATCAGTTGGCTACTGAATGCCTCGAACAAACTCAAATTAGGATGTTTAGACCAGGGTCGCTTATTTCGAAATAATTAATTTTTATTTAATAAAAATTATTGCATTCGGAAGGGCTCTACCGGGTCCCACTTTATAACCTCCTGACCATAATGCAGTCGAACCCCCGTTATCTAGGTTTAAAGCATTGTCCATACCCATTGATTTCATTACTCTTGCAGATTCCGCAACTGTTGCTGAATGAACCACTCCTATATACACTGTGTTGCCTTTATTGGCTACAAAACTTCTAGAACCTTTACTTCCTTTTTTTGGATCATCATCCCCTCCGAAAGCAATACTTCCACCGCTTACCAAAAGCGGGTAATTCATCAGAACCCCATTAACCCCGGTATCCCTACCCCACTGACTTCCTGCTGAAACAAATCTGATATATCCGCTGCCAAAAACCACCAAAGGGTTGGTACTGTATACATTATTTCCTGAATTAAAATAATATTTGTCTTTGTTCATAACCAAAAGATCAAATGTATTTTCTTTGCCGCTACATGTTGCATAATCCTTGGGGCAGAAATATGTTCCGTTTATCCCCGCAAATCCCCCGTTTCTGGCTACATAATCAGAAAGTGAAAGCACGGGGCAATTACTGCCGCAGTCAGAAGCAGAAGCGGTATCAACAATTACTCTGGTAGAACCTATGTCCGCAGCAACCATACTGACTGTAAACACTCCCGCATCACTTTGAACACTTTGTCTGGAATATCCCGCTCCGGGAGGTGCATTATTTATTACAGGTACTGCAGTAGGTGCACTAGTGGGCTTTACCGTTGCAGCAACGGTCGGTTTTATTGTTGGGCTCGGTGAAGGAGAGGGACTTGGTGAGGGGGAAGGAGAGGGAGTTTCTGTTTCTTCTGTCTGCTTACTTGAATTTTCTTTATTGCCTTCATTGTTATATTTTATAATATTTGGAAAAAACTTAATGACCAATATTATAAGTGCAGCGATTATAATTAGAGGGAGTAAATGAACAATACCTTTTTGCTGCATAATTCATTTTGCCGATAAATAGACCATCTGTCAAAGAAATAATAATTCACAACTAAGGAATTTTTATATATTTTTAAGATATTTGTCATAAAAAGCAACTGTATCAGACATCGCTTTGGTAAATTCTAAACCAGTAATATTATGGCCACCGTTGGGGTATTCATAAAATAAATGATTAATTTCACTTCCACCCAAAATTTTATTTAAGTTCCTACTGTATTCCACACTTACCACAGCGTCGTCAACAGCATGAAAAAGTGCCAATGCACCAGTTTTTCCTTCCAGATAATTTGTAGCTACAACTTGTTTCCAAAAATCGTTATCTTTATTAAATTCTCCGTATAATTCTCTTAACCTTTGTCTTTTTTTTGCCCTCTCTGTACTTTGATTAGGGGATCTATAAGACATATCAGAAATTCTATAGTCTAATAAATCCTGATAAGTAAAACCAGCTCCAGCCCAGACTGCAATAGCAGGAATTTCCTCTTTGGCCATAAAGCTTCTGAATGTAACATTGCCTGCCATTGAATGTCCCCATAAACCGATTTTTTCTGAATCAACAAAATCCGTATTTTTTAACGCTTCATATGCATTTAAAGTATCTATTACATAATCACCCGAATAATAAGAACCCCCCGCTTCTCCTTCAGAATTTCCATGACCCCTTAAATCTATTTTAAAAACTACATACTCGCTTCTCGCCAGGTAATCAACATGGTCAGCGTACCTTTCGGTTGTACTATATGTAGTCGGTGCGATATATCCGTGGACAAAAACTATAGCTGGATTTTTGTTCTTTCCGTTATTCGGAACTGTCAAAAATCCGTTTACATTAAATCCGTCAGAATCATAACTTGTTAAATAGCTTGTGTAGTTGGTATTTTCAGAATACTTTGTTAATTCTCTTAACTTTGATTTATATTCCCTATTTCTTAAGTAGGGAATTGTCATTTCCTGAAACTCAAAGGGTGTAGTTTTTTGTTGTGGAATTATTTTTGAAAACTGATCTTGTGGAGTTAGTTTTATGAAATATGAGTAACTGATAAAAACTATAAAAATTACCAAAAATATTTTTAGAAGACGAACCATAGAAGATTTTAGCATGTTATAAACTTTAAGTCTTCCGCCGGTGAGAATAATATTATTAATCAAATATAATTTTATCGTTTATGATTTTGAAGAACATTTATAAATTAAATCTTACTTCAAACCAAGAATCTTAAGTAAAAATTTCCAAAAACTGAATTTATAATTACTACCTTGAGGATAAACATCTTTAGTCCAAACAGATAATATCAGCCATTCCTTTTTCTCATTCTTTTTGGCGACTACTTCTATTTTTCTCTGCCTGAAAGTTTTAAGATAAATCCAAGCTCCACGACTTTTGGCATACTTGCTTTGGTCAGGATAGCGCCAGGTATCCCAAGCATCCCTTTGGCTTATTCCTCTTGTTTTTAATCTTTGTAGTGCGTGATTAGTCCAAATTACCCCACCATAATATATATCCACGCCCTAATTATACATTTATTTACCACCCAAAGAGCCTTTTAAATTAATGGCAATTTTCTTTTCAAGCTCTTTCTGATTTAATTTATTCAAAACAATTATTTGTGCAAGTGACGGAGCACCTAATTGTTGCATAGATTCTATCTCTTTAATTCCATATTCGTGTAAGAGAATATCATCAACGGTAGCATATGAAAAGGATGCTTCTCGATAAGAACCAATTCTTGTAGCAGTCATTTAGAAGAGAATTATACCACAAATTATTTCTTTTTCGTTTTTAGTTCGGAAAGAATTTCTTTATGAAGCAATTTAACTTCTTTTTTAATTATATCTTCTATATCACCGTCTATTTTTTCCTTTAAATAACCCAATAGTTTTTCGTCATGTGGGCTGGATTGAAACTTGTTTAAAAATTCTTCATGGTGGTGTTGGGGTAGTTTATCCAAAACGCAACCCATAACGCGGTGGTGCATAATCTCTTCAATCGCTGTCCACAACTCCTGTAATTCATCATTTGAAGTCACCATTTTTTTAAGCTTTTTGTCCAAGCCGTTTAAAATTATTAGTTTATCGTAGAAAATCATGCTCATAATTTTATAACTCCTTCACTTTGTTTGTTGTAGAAAATTATACTCATATCTGTACTAAATCCTTTTGATCTATATTTAAATCATTATACTCAACCGGACCTAATTTTATTTTATTTTCCGGATCGTCTACAAAAAACATAATTACGGGACCCTTTTTATATCTTGCCCCACCCAAGTATTCCATAACTTCAGGACTACCTCCGAAATGCTTTCCTGTCCAAGCTGCCGGTCCTGAATCGGCAATTGCCGCAACTACTGCTTTACCGTTTGTTGTATTAACTAAAAGTACCTTTCTGTATTTATACCAATCTCTAAGGTATGGTTGTCTAGAAGCCCAATCTTTTAAATAAAGAGTTTGGGCTACAGCATACCAGCGTTCGGTTTCAATCAGATCGGGTGTTAACTCAACTTTACTTTTTGAAAAATAACTCCACGCTCCCAGACCGGGAGCAATTCCCTCTTTGTAAAATGGTCCATGGTTTTCCAAAATATCTCCGGGATATCTTTTTAAATGCTGCTCCGCACCTATCATCCCGTAGGTAGTATTTAAATGTTCCCCTTCCAAAGTCGCTTTGGCTGGTATTTTAATCACATTTGCAAAAACAGATTCAATATATTTTTCTTCAGCTCTTGATAGTGGGCGTGTCCTTTCAGGGAGAACATTTTTTAAAGTATCAACTAAATATCTTTGAGGAAGTTGAGGGGTTTCATCTCTATTAAATTCATCAATACTTTTGACTATATCGGTGGGTGCAGGAAGTTGCCCGGCACCCGTAGGAGGTGCCAAAAGAAGAGTTCCGGTTAGTGCCCCGACACTTATTATTTTTGCAGAATGTTGTCTGATTTTACCAAGCTCTATTCCTTTTTCCTGAAGAAATTTATACGCGTGGGGGTATTTCTTTTTAAATTTATTCTGGGCTTCAACACTTTTAAGCCTTAAGTTGTTTCTAAATAATTCCAGATGGGCAGCGGTTGGATTCATTTTATTATCTTATTTTAAGTACTTTCTAATGTTAATCTCTTTAAAGTTTCTTCTTTACCTAAAATTATAATTGAGTCATTTATAGGTGGGGTAAATTTCACACCGGTCATGGCTATTCTTATGGTCATGAAAAAATCCCCAACTTTAATATTATTTTCATTTATCTTTTCCATTAAAGTTTCATTTAACTCTTCCAAGTCCCAATTTTTTAAATTGGAGATAACATCAACTGCTAATCCTAAATGTTTTTGGTAATCTGTTCCAAACAGTATTTTATCAACTTCCGGTTTTTCCCAAAAGAATTTAGCCAAATCATTAAACTCGGTGAATTTTTTAATCCTGTTCTTTAGTAACTTCGTTATTTTTACTTTTTTCCCACTTGGTAACATATTAAATTCAGAACTAAATTTTTCAAATTTATTTTGTAGTTCGTTGTCCTCCATCATACGGATGTATTGACCGTTAAACCAATCAAGTTTATCCCTGAAAAATCTGGGGTTGGCATCTTGGAATCCATTAATATTAAATTCTTTTACAAATTCATCCAAGGTATATAATTCTCTGTTATCTTTCGGAGCCCAGCCCAAAAGCATGATGAAATTCAAAAGTGCTTCTGGTAAATACCCTTCTTCTAAAAATTGTTCTGCAAAAACAGAATCCCGTCTTTTGGATAATTTCTTTCCTGTCTCTCCCGATAAAATATCTGTCAGATGTCCTATTTCCGGACGGGTTCCTCCTAAATACTCAAACACCAATAAATGAATTGGCGTTGACGGTAGCCAGTCATGTCCTCTTAAGATATGAGTAATTTTCATATCTATATCATCAGCCATAGCGGCCAAGTGATAAGTAGGATATCCGTCAGACTTTAAAAGTGTTGCATCATATACAGTATTTGTGTTCCATGATATTTCTTTTTTGTGTACAAAATCAAGATAACTGACTGTTTTTCCATCAGGAACCAATAGTTTTATAGCACCTGTGGTGAATGCTTTGCCTCGGCACGGATCTTTCAAGTCTTTTGAATAACCTTCTTCCTTCGTATTTTTTGGATCACATTGACAAAAAAAGGCATGACCGTCTGACACTAATTTTTCTGCTGTTTGTTTGTAGTAATCAAGCCTCTCGGATTGAATGTACATTTCATCATATATAAGACCAAATTTTTTCAGTGTTTCTTGAAGGGCTTCTTTTGAACCTGCAACTTCCCTCTTTTGATCAGTGTCCTCAATTCTTAATATAAAGTCTCCTCCCTCATGTTTGGCTAAAGCATATGCATATAATGCTGTTCGAAGTCCACCTATGTGTAAAAATCCTGTCGGGCTGGGAGCAAACCTAGTTCTTACCTTTGTCATAAACTCAATTATCGCACAGATGAGTCTGCTCTTCCAGAACTTAATAATCACTTGAGTTAATACCTTCATGAGATATACTAAAATAGATTATGGTGACTTTAACCTACGCATCTATAACTGCCAGAAAAATTATCCGCTATACTGTTTTTTTCATTATCTTTTTAATTGTTGGCAAGATGTTTTTGGGTGTAGCACTGGGAATTTATCATAAAATTTTTCCACCTCCTCCTCCTACACCGACTGTAGCTTATGGTAAATTACCTAAATTACCCTTTCCTGAAAGGGCTAAGTTAAATTTAAACTTTACTTTGGAAACTCCAGAAGGAGGCCTACCTACAACTCCAAGCTTGATTAAAATTTATTTTATGCCCAAACTTTCCGCCAATCTTCTGTCATTGGATTTTGCAAAAGAAAGGGCCCAAAGTTTAAACTACGAAATTAATCCTGAAACTCTTTCTGACTCTCTTTATAAGTTCTATAACAAAACAACACCTTCAAGTATGCAAATAGATATCATCACGGGAGCTTTTTCGGTAAGTTATGACCTAAATGTTGATCAGTCACCTCTGGCGGTACGCCCCGTTCCCCCAGAAGTTGCAGTAAGTACCGCTAGACAGTTTATGACAAGCGCAAATGTCCTACCTGAAGACATGACAGGACCCACCTCTCATCAGTTCTTAAAATATGAATCATCCGGTCTTGTTCCTGCTGTCTCTCTTGCCGACAGTAACCTTATTAAAGTCCATTTTTTCCGCAAAAGTTTTGAGGAAATGCCATCTCTGACACCTGTTCCAAATGAAGGAAATATCTGGTTTATTATAAGCGGACTGAAAGAAAGAGGTAAAGATGTTCTAGCCGGAGAATACCATTACTTTCCGGTAGATGAAACACAATCTTCAACTTATCCCATTAAAACTGCGGATCAGGCATGGCAGGAGTTTACAGCAGGTAATTATTTCACTGCTTCTTTTGGAGCAGCCAATGACGGTGAGAATATAAAAATAAGACGAGTTTATTTGGCTTATTATGATTCAGGAGAACTCATGGATTTCTACCAGCCAATCTATGTTTTTGAAGGAACAGATAAAAATTTTGTGGCATATATTCCTGCAGTTACAGGAGATTATTACGGCGAATAGAAAAAACTTGTTTATAAAGAGTAAAAAAAGATTATTAATTAATTACTGCCTGTTTCTGAATTTTTGAAACTTTCTTCTCCAGCTTGTCAAATTCTTCTAAAGTTGGAGTATCGTCTGATAAACTTGCTAAATCTAATCCAATTCTGTCAATTCTCTTTGTCAATCTTAATTCAGTCCCGTCAATTTTTTTATATACCTCATCAAATTTTTTATCTACTTCGTCAAATTTTTTATAAACTTTTTCAAATCCCTTCCTCATCTCATCTCGAGTAAGACTTTGACCGTTTAAAACCATCTGCAACATTTTTTTATCATCTGTCATAATTTTATTATACAAGTTATTACAATATCTCAAACTATAACTTTTGCGATAAGTTAACCTTCTTCCACTCATAATTGGTAAAAATCCAATCAATTAACTCTTTTGTTTCACCAAATCTGTCCTGAGAACCCAACACTGCGACCATAATTTTTTTATTTTCTCTTTCGATATCCGTAACCAAGTTTTCTCTGGCCACTTCAGTCCAACCTGTTTTTACTCCTTTTACACCCTCTATTGTACCTAAAAGCTTATTTGTACTTACAAGTTTATGTTTAATAAACCCATCAATACTCCTAACAGTTTTTTCTTTAGTCCCGACAATTTCTGCAAAAATAGGGTTTCTCATGGCAACTTTGGAAACTGTAATTAAATCCTTAACTGTTGAATACTGGTCTGCACTGTCTAAGCCGGCAGGATTAGTGAAATGGGTATTAACCAAGCCCAGATCCAAAACTTTTTGATTCATCAGATCTATAAATCCTTCTCTGCCATTTGGGTGCAACAATGCCAATACCTCTGCAGCATCATTGGCGGAATAAATCAAAAGTCCATTTAATAAATCACCGATTTTAATTTTTTCACCAACAATAAGTCCCATTTTCTGGCCAATTACGTTAAACTTTGGTACAGTAACTTCCTGATTTAGATCATAATTATCAAGAACAACCATGGCTGTAACAATTTTGGTTGTCGAAGCAGGAAAAAGGCCTCTCTGTGGATCTTTTTCATATAAAGTAACACCGGATTTTAAATCAACTACCATTACCGACTGTGCGGAAAGGACTGGGTATTTACTGTGATCTTTTTTAAGGCTTGGCAGATCGGAATAGTTGACAGCACCCAGAGGGGGTTTTAAGTCAGGGTAAACAACAGTTGCAGTATTTTTCGCCAGAGAAATCGCAGAAGTGGAAATAAAAACAAAACTGATTATGGCAAGATAAAGAAGATTCATTTTACTAAAACAGGATTTTCTACTTTAACAAAATCGCTATATTTCATTTTTACTGACTTGTTATGTCTCCCCACATTGAACGCTATTTCATCGTTATCAGATAGACGGACATCAAGATAAGTTTTCATGCCCAGAAGGGATCCAAACGGAGGTATCGAACCAACTTCAAGACCTGTTTTTGCTTCTACACTTTCTTTTGAAGCCATAGCCAATTTTTTAAACTTAAGTATTTCTTTAAACCGATTCAGGTCTGCCTTTAAATCGGCAGGTAATACCAGTAATATAAATTCTTTATCTGCTTGAAGTACCAAAGCTTTAGCCCCCTGATGAACAGTTGTTCCTCTCACTTTTGCTGACTCCTCACTAGTAAAAACCGATTCATGTTCATATTTTTGAAATTCTATTTCCCTTTTTTCTAAGAGCTTGATTATTTTTTCATACACACTGGATTTATCTTCAATCGGTGGAGCATGTAATGTCTTAATTCCCAACTCTTCTAGCTGATCGCTTGTGGCTTCACTGGGGGCATCCAAAACTGCGGTCTGACCTGAAGCTGAAGTAGGATAGGCCATCACCTCGCGTACAGAGGGTTCGCCAAGGATAGCCATTAAGAATCTATCCAATCCTGGAGCTATCCCTCCGTGGGGTGGAACACCGTAAGTAAAAGCTGTCAGCATATGTTCAAATTGTCCTCTTTGTTTCTCTGAAAAACCGATTAGTTTAAATATTTTTTCCTGAATTTTAGGATCATGAATTCTAATACTTCCACCACCAACCTCAAAACCGTTTAAGACAAAATCATGCTGTAAACCTCGAACCTTTCCGGGGTCTGTTTCCAAAAGCGCTAAATCATCAGGATGTGGAGACGTAAACATATGATGACTAGGTGCCCATTTTGAAGATCCCGAACCATGGAAGTAATCATCATCTGTTTGTTCAGTAAATAGAGGAAAATCCAAAACCCAGCAAAATGCCAATTCATCGGGATCGTTTTTGTCTTTTCTTAAATCAGGTTTATCATTGCCGTATTTTTCTTTGGCGTCTTTGTGAGAAATTCTTGGCCAAGGAGATTCCATAATTTTCTTTTCAGGAAAAAGTTCTTTTACAAGCTGAGTAAACATTTTTTCGCTTAAATCCAAGATGTCTTTCTGTTTTACAAACGACATTTCCATATCTAGTTGGGTAAATTCTCCATAAGCGCGGTCTTTCCTTGGATCTTCATCCCTAAAACATCTGGCACACTGGAAATATCTTTCCATACCCGCAACCATTAGAAGCTGTTTATATTGTTGAGGAGACTGGGGAAGTGCATAGAATTTACCAAGCTGCAGTCTGGAAGGAACTAAAAAGTCCCTGGCTCCTTCCGGGGTGGTTTTTGTTAAAATTGGAGTTTCAATTTCTACAAAATCCAGATCACTCAGATAGTTTCTTAAAAATTGAGTAACTTTTGAGCGAAGTCTAATATTTTTACTCATTCTGGGACGTCTCAAATCTAGGTATCGGTATTTATTCCTAATGTTCTCATCTATATCATAACCGTCAGTATCCAAAGGAAGAGGAAGTTCCGAAGACATTGAGATTACCTCAAGTTTTTTAATCTGCATTTCTATTTTACCCGTGGGGATGTTGGGATTAATTAATTTTTCCGGTCTTTCTACAACTTTACCGATTACTTCAACAACCGATTCTGTGGTAACTTTAGGAAGATTTGCTCCAACACATTGGATAATACCACTTCGATCACGTAAATCTATAAATGTAATTTTTCCATGATCTCTGACTGTATCTACCCAACCCTGAAGTATTATTGACTCGTCAATTTTATCTACTGCTTCAGTAACTAAAGTCCTTTGCATAGTAGTAGTATTGTATGTTTAGAATTGACACTTGACAAGAGGCTAGCATATTTTCTAAGATACTTATTGTTTCTAAAAAATACAACATGAATTTAAATAATCACTGCGTTAAGACTATTAATAACCTCTTTATCTAGGGGTTTGTCTTGGCGGGTGATAAAAAGGCAAACCTCTTCTAAACAAAGAGGTTTTTTTATGAATTAAAAATAAAACTAAAAATATTATGGCATTAGAATTTCAAACACTAAAAGCTAGAGAAGCATATATGAGAAAGCTAGAGAGTTCAATTGTGCTAGATGCAATTAGACCGATGCTAATTAAGCTCGCCACCGAAGGAGATAAAACAAAATTAACAACAGAACATCAAAAAGATAAGAATAAAAAGGGAGGTGATGATTAGTGGCAGAAAGAGTTACAATAATAGGAGCTGGATTAGGCTCAATGACTGATATTTATCAGTCCGGTGATGAAGATGAGGCACTACTGCTTACTAGTACTAAGGAAAGAGCTATGGAAAAAGTTGCAATACAAGTTTCCCAATTACCACGAGAGGGAACAGATCGATATCAGGTTGATGCATTGGTAACAGATTGATAATTTTAGTCTCATAGTATATGATATCGATTATGGTTGAAGATTCTGGCGTAACCGATATTAAATTCAAGCCAGATATATATTGTCACGCAAACAGTCCTGAGACATTAGCTAAATTGAAGATTTATGTTGATCCTGAATCTTTACCTAAGGATTGGGGTCCAGATAGAGCACAAAGATATATGACTGAGATAGGTATTGTTTTAAGGGGTAGACCCTATGAATATGTCGCCACTAAAAATGTGAGTGTATTTTTAAAAACATTAAACCAGATTAGATCTAAAAGACGAAGTACTGAGCTTGCTTAAAAGTTTAGCTAATTATTCGCTTTGATTGCTAGACTTCATATCTCTAATTTTCAACTGGATACTTTTAATGTTATTCCATTGATTTTCTTCAATGGAAAAGACAATATCAACTGCAGTTGATTTAGAAATAGAAATATTAGGATCATGATTAAACCAGATTGCATCTAAAGTTTTGTCACCTTGAGTGAGTTTTAGTTTTAAATGCTTTTCTTCTGCACCGACTGGCTTAGAACTTGGTATTTTTACTGACCTACTTGCAAACAAAGCTGGATAGTTTCCCTGTCCATATGGTTCAAACTTTTTTAAATCATCCACTAATTTTTGATTAATACAGTCAAAATCCAATTGCATATCAATTCTTAATTTTCTTTGGAGCAACTCTTCTGTGAGAAACTCCTTTGAAATTTCATTAATTTTTTTACTGAATTCTAAAATCCTTGATGTTTCAATTGAAAATCCTGCAGCCATAGGATGCCCTCCTCCTTCCAATATAATTCCAGTTTTTTTTATCGCTTCTATTATATTAAATCCTGCTATTGATCTTGCAGATGCTTTTGAAATCTCAACACCTTGGGAGATGACAATCGAAGGTCGGTAAAACTTTTCCGTAATTTTGCCTGATGCCAAACCTATTATTCCCTCATGGTATTGTCCTGATAAAACTATTATATTTTCCAATTCCTGTTTTTTGGATTGAGTTAACGCCCTTGTTATTGCATCATCAACAACTCTTTGTCTTTCAAGATTTGTGTCTGAAAGAACTTTGGCTAAATCATTTGCCTTCTTATAGTCTCTTGTACAAATCAACCTTAAAGAATCCAGAGCATGGGATAATCTTCCCATGGCATTAATCCTTGGAGCAAGAATATACCCGATTTCATACACCCCAACATTTAATATGTTGGCGGATCTTATCAAAGCTTTAAGTCCTACCCTTTTGGTTTTATTTAATTCATGAAGTCCATATTTAACCAACGACCTGTTAATACCCAGCAGAGTCATTTGGTCTGCAACTGTTCCTAGAGCTACAAGATCAAGCCCATCATTTCCACCCAATTCACGGGATAAAAACCAGGCAAGAGCAGATCCACAAACAGATGTAGAATGAAAAACTGCAAAGGCTTCATTTTTTTTATCTCCTACCGTATGGTGATCAACTACAATAACATCAATTCCCAAATCTTTTGCTTTTTTGATTCCTTTATATGCAACAATACCGTTATCTACAGTGATAATCAGATTGGGTTTTAAGGAATTGAAATTGGGATTTTCAATTCCTTAAGCTTTAAAACCATATCCTTCTTCAAATCTGTCAGGGATATAAGGTAGTGCGTCATAACCTTTTTTAAAGAGGGTTTCCCAGAGAATAGCTGTTGCACAAACCCCGTCTGCATCATAATCTCCAAAAATAATAATTCTTTCTTTCTTTTCTTTAGCTATTTTTAATCTGTTAATTATTTTTTTAACTGTTTCAATATTTATTCCCAACTGTTTTAAACTGATATCGTTGGGGTTAATAGGTTCCAAAAAATCTTTTATATCCTTTTTTGTTTTAAGTCCTCTGTTAATTAAAAGAAGTTTAATGATTTCGTCAGAATCAGTTATCGCTTTTTTAGAATTATGCAGTACTTCCCATTTCATGCTGGTATAATGGTAGCATATGATCTTTAAACTTCCAGCTGAGGTACAGGAGATTCTTGTAAATTTTCAAAAGTCGGGTTTTGAAATTTATATAGTTGGCGGAGCAGTCCGTGACATGATCATGGGTAAAGATGTAACCGATTGGGATTTTACTACTAATGCCTCGCCTGAAGACATTTTAAGGATTATTCCAGACGGTTTTTACGACAACAAATTCGGGACGGTTGGGTTGGTAATAGAAGGCACGGAAGAACCATTTGAGATTACTACTTACAGGACAGAATATGGTTATTCGGACAATAGACGTCCAGATAAAGTTGAGTGGGGTAAGACTCTGGAAGAGGATTTACAAAGACGTGACTTTACAATCAACGCTTTAGCATATGACGGCAAAAAGATAATTGATTATTACGGTGGTCAGGAGGATATTAAAAACAAAGTCTTAAAAGCAGTAGGGAATCCAACTGAACGTTTTCAGGAAGATGCTCTCAGAATGATGCGTGCGGTCAGAATAGCGGGGGAATTAATTTTTAAAATAGAAGAAGAAACTTTTGAAGCGATTAAAACCAATGTTTCTTTAATCGGTAAAATCGCTAAAGAAAGAGTCAAAGATGAATTATTCAAAATTTTAAGAAGCAATAATCCCTACGAAGGATTGCTTCACCTAAAAGAGACAGGTTTAATGCAGGAGATACTACCGGAACTATCAAAATGTTTTGGGGTAGAACAAAAATCTCCACAAAGACATCATGTTTACGATGTTGGTACACATTTACTCATGGCTTTGAAGGAATGTAAATCAACAGATCCCGTTACCCGTTTTGCTACCCTTATTCATGACATAGGTAAACCACAAACCTACAGAAAATTGGGGACTGGAGTTATCACTTTCTATAACCATGAAATGGTTTCAACCAAAATTGCCATAAATATAGCAGACAGACTTAAATTATCGACAAAAGAAAAAGACAAACTAATTAAACTGGTAAGATTTCATCAGTTTACAGTTGATGAGCATCAAACAGATTCAGCCGTCAGAAGATTTATTACAAATGTCGGACTGGAATATGTAGAAGATATGTTAGCCCTTCGAGTTGCGGACAGATTGGGTGGAGGAGCTACAGAAACATCCTGGCGGTTGGAAGAATTCAAAAAAAGACTTTTAGAAGTGCAAAAACAACCTTTCTTAATTAAAGATTTAAAAATAAACGGAAATGATGTAATGAGGGTTCTAAAATTAAAACCCGGACCAAAAGTAGGGGAGATTTTAGAAAAGTTATTTAACGAAGTTGTGGAAAACAACATACCCAATGAAAGAGAAGTTCTATTAAAAAACATTAAAACGATTGAACAGAAACTGAAACAATAACACCATTCTGATAAGTACTTGAACTAGGCAGGAGAACCTGACCTTCAGACACGGTTACGTTGGCAAATCTTACTCCTGGTGACCCAGTATCTGTTAAGTCTACTGCATACATTTCATCTTTTTTAATGCGGGTTACTCTCAATCTCCTGGTGGTTATATCTTTTCCTCTTCCAACAGATTCACTAAATACATCACCAATTCCAAGAACTAATAGCAGTGGTCCAGTATTTTGTTCCATATTAATAATCCTATTATACCCTATATTAAAAAGGGGTCAATATTTAGATTTTTTAAATTTCTTTTCCAACCTTTCCCAAGTAATAAGAAGTGGGACTGCGACGAATGGAGATGAATAAGTTCCTGAAATTGTTCCAATCAGAAGTGCAATTGCAAACCACCTAATTGTATCTCCACCCAAAAGTACAAGTGATAAAAGCATAAAGATAATGGTGAAAGAATTATTGAGTGACCTGTTCATTGTCTCCGTAATAGCTGAATTTACTACATTAATTAGTTCTCCTCCTTCTTTTTTCTGTTTCTCACGAATCCTGTCAAAAACAACTATTGTGTCATGCACTGAGAACGAAAGAATTGTCAATGCTGCAGTTACAAATAAAAAGTCAATTTCGGCTCCAAAAAAATGTCCTAAGATAGAAAAGCCTCCGATTAACATCAAGGTATCGTGAAGCATAGCCAGAATTGCCGATACTCCAAATTTAATACTTTTAAACTGTATGGTTACCCAAATAAGAATTAAGAGGGCAGAAATTCCCAAAGCATAGACAGTTTTTTTGATAAGCTCAGGACCGATTGAAGGGCCCACAGTTTCAAATTTTAATTCTTCTCCATCTTTTTTTAGCTCTGCCCTGATTTTTGCAACTTCTTCATCAGACTTGGCCGGATATCTGTAATTTTTAATCTCCCCACTTGGTAATTTATACTCAGCCACCACACCTCCTGAAAAATCAATCCCTAAATTCAACTTCCAATTTAATAAACTGTAAATTCCAAAAGACAAAAAAACCATAGATATAATTAAATAAATAATCCTGTATTTCATCCAATTCATATTTTTAAGTTTTTATTCTCCTTTCATTAACTAATAGTCTCATTAAATTCCTGGAAACCACAACTCCTGTAAAAAGTGAGATACCAATTCCCAGTGCTAGGGTAATTGCAAAGCCTCTGACAGGGCCTGAGGTATGTAAGAAACCCCAGTCTAAAGGATTGGCTAAAATGAAAGCGGTGACCAAGGTTGCAATATTGGCATCCCTAATTGAATCCCAAGCTCTTCCAAATGCCACTTCCAAAGCGTCCGCAATTGGTCTTTTTTTGATTTCTTCCTTAAGACGTTCAAATATCAAAATATTGCTATCAACTGCCATGCCAACTGATAGTAAGAATCCTGCAATTCCTGGCAGTGTCAGAACAACTGGGATAAGTTTATAAACAGCTAAAGTTAAAATACCAAATATCAAAAGGGCGACAACTGCAATTAGACCGTTTTTTCTGTAAACCAAAATCATAAACAGAGCCACCATTATAATTCCCACAAACCCTGCTTTTATACTTTTTTCAATTGAATCGGCTCCAAGTGTTGCTCCTACACTTCTTTCTTCTACAAGTTTTATGGGAACAGGAAGCGCTCCTGCATTTAGTTGTATTTCCAAATTTTTTGCTTCATCTAAGGTAAAAGTTCCCGATATTTGGGCTTTCCCACCTACTATTTTTTCTTGGACTATAGGAGCAGATACCATATTCTGATCCAGCACAATTGCAAGTGGCTGATTAATATTTTTTCCCGTTATTTCTTCAAATTTCTTTGATCCCTCTTCATTAAATTGAATTGAAACTGAAGGCTTGCCGGTATTTTGATCAAAAACCACATCTGCAGATTTTAAATCTGCACCTGTCAGGTTGGTAGGTACCAATGAGGCAGAAGGGGTGGCACTACCGTTAGCAGGATCCTGCTTTACCTCTGAAAAAACCAGTTGAGCGGTTTTACCCAATAGAGCAGCTGCTTCTTGAGGGTTATTTACTCCGGGAAGTTCGATAATTACCCTGTTTTTCCCTTCAAAAGTAGAGGTTAATACATTTGGTTCAGATACTCCAAAAAGATTGACTCTTCTTTCCAAAACGTTTCTTAATGAACTAATAGCTTTTTCACGGTCAGAATCATTCAAGTTTGATGTATCTACATCATAAGTAAGTCTGCTTCCACCTGACAGATCAAGACCTAATTTAAGTCTGTATTTTGACCACGGAGAACTAATAAAGGCCGCTATGGCGGCCAGTATGAATATAAAAAATATTTTAACTAACAAGTTCTTCTTCATCGCCTATTATCATTACTCTACTGTCCATAAAAATACTTTGCAGGAAAGGATCCCTTCTTTTCTTCCTGAAGTCAAGCTCTTCACGACTCATAACCGTGTAGTTTATTTCCCTGCCCATTTTGGATTCTTCGGCTCTGATTATAGCAGCCAATTCCGGCATGACAACCTCTCCTACCACCAAGATGTCAACTCCTTCGTCATTTCTTCTCTGCTTTCGCCTGACGAACTTACCTGAAAACATGACAAATCCGAGTTTTCCGATTTTGTTTTTATTCTCAATAAAAGTTTTACCCAATCCGGTTGTTTTGGCGGTTATTTCCAACAAATCTGCATAAAGTGGGTAATCCCGTCTGATAAAATAATAGACTCTGTTACCCCTAGGTTCTTTTTTCAGGATGCCTGCTTTTTCAAATCTGTCCAATTCACGCCTGACAGCATTGATTTCTTCTTTTACTTCCCTAACAATTCCCCTGACATGATACATCTCGGTTAAATCGGAAAAAAAGAGATCGAGTATTTTTACCCGTACTTTAGAAGTTATAATGTCACCTAAGTCTGCCATTTAATAATTGATGTCATTACCTACCGGAACTACTTCGATCCAGATAGGACCTCTGATAAAAGAGATTTCAGCTCCTTCTTCGTCAAAAAATACTTCACGGGAAGTGGCAGAATCTTTTTCCCAGGTAGCTTTAATTATTTGACCGTTCTGAAATACCAAAGCATCTCCTTTACCTACTACTTCATAATACATATGATGCTCACTGTCAACAGGTCCTTTTTCTTTGGCGAACAGTATTACCACGTTTTTGGCAACTAAAGGTGTCTTCTCAAATGCCTGATCAACATGAACCACTCCGCCATTTTTTCTGACATATCTGTTAGTTCCTTGGTCATATGACCAGATTACGTCATAATCAGCCCAGTTATCCCAAAACCTGAATGATATTTCGGAGGCAGTTGGAGTTTGCGGTTTGTCATCACTAAACTGCCAGACTTTAAAATCTTCATTCCAGGCCACTCCATCACTGTCTTTAAATTCAAAACCTCTTTTTTTGGCTTCATTATAAACAGCATCGAGGGATGCTACTACCGAATGCTCCCAAGCTGCAGGCTCAGACGAGAGTCTGTATTGATCACGTATGACTATAGGTACTCCGATATTGTAACCTCCGTCCATATCATTACCTCTCTGACCGTTTCTCCAACCCAGTTTGTCCAAAAGACCGTAAGCATCAACTTCTTTGGCTACCTGACTGGTGGACTTTATTCCTCCCGGACAATCTCCACAGAGTCTATTGGCTGCACCCTGATGCAAAAAGATGGGGAATGATCCGTATCCTGCTGCCAGGTTAACAAAATAGACTCTGGCACTTCTAATGGGTGCCATTTTGACTTCTTCGGCAACTCCCGCACAGTAGAAAATTCCCAAAAACCTGGTTATGCCACCTTCCGCAACTGCTTCATAAACAATATCTGCTTTGGAAAGCCCAGACTGAGGCCTGGCATCTTTGTGGTTTTCTATCACTACTGCCGTCGGTCTTCTGGTATCCCAAATATCCCGTTCTGCTTTTGTAAATTTAGCGCCGTTTATCGGACAGATTTCTGTTTTAGGTTTGGATAGATCAATTCTGGATCTTTTGGTCTCAGTTCCTGAAGAACTCCCTGGATCCTTTATAAGATAGGTAAAAGCTGCCATGGAAACTCCTGTGGAAACCAAAAAAAGACCCACAAATCCTAAAATGAGTGTTAAGTGTTTATTAAAAAAACTTTTCATAATTTTATTTTTCAGTCTGGTCTAAACGATAAATTTATTTCAAAGCCTGAATAAGTGCCTTGGATTCTTCTTCCGACAATTCCACCAAGCCTTTACCTGCTTTAATTATTTTAGTATACAGTCTTGTACGTTCTCTTGTATGCAGACTAGTAATAATAATACCATTTTTATTTCCATCCAAAAGCACCAAAGAGAATGAATGATCTCCACCTGATTCGTTAAAGGGGTTAAATTTAACAAGACCAATTTTTTGAATATGTTTTAAAGCATCATTGGCTAAATTGACAACTTCGGTTTTAACATCTTTCAAATCTTTGGTATTTAAGTTTTGGATCTCTTCGATTGTTTTGAAAGTTTTGATAAAATCCCCTTCTTTGCTGTCTTTTAGTAAATTCTTGATTCTCAGGAAGAACCAGTAAGTAAATCCGGAAAGAAGAAGTAACCAGATGATTGATATTACCCCCAGATTTAAGTTAATATTCATTTGCAGTAATTAGGATAACTTAAATCCATGGCAAAAAAAAGAACAAGAAAGCAGAAACAGGCAGCTGAGGTCAGGCATGTCAATAGTCAATTTCAAATTAAATTCGAACCAGGTTCAGCCGTACTACCAAAAGTCAAAAAATCCATAGATACGGCACAAACTCCTGAGACAGCCTCAATTAAAAAAGAACTTTTAAGAAGCTTAACCATAGCTTCACTGATCCTAATTAGCCTTGTAGTGCTATACTGGTTCTCGTAATGGAAAAGGGGGTGATTTATTTATGATGTACTGCGTAAAGTGTCGCCAGAAGAGAGAAGGTAAAGATGCACAGGCCGTAACCATGAAGAATGGTAAGAAAGCAACCAAAGCGGTTTGTGAAGTCTGCGGAACCACAATGTTCAAGATTGGTGGAAACTAATTTTGAAATTGTTTTTTCAATCTTCAAGAAGCACTACATGTTAGTGCCTCTTGAGGTGTTTAAGGATAATCCCTATAAAACACTTATCTCAACACTTCTATCCTCCAGAACCAGGGATGAAGTTACCCTTGAAGCTTCGAAAAGATTATTTAGAGTAGCCCCCAACTTAAAAGCACTCAGAAAAATTGATGAGAAAACTATTGAGAAGCTTATTTATCCCGTAGGATTTTCAAAAACAAAAGCAAAATATTTAAAAATGCTTTCTGGTTTAATTGATGGTGTACCTAAAACGAGAGAGGGACTAATGAAGCTACCAGGTGTTGGTAGAAAAACTGCTAATCTGGTTTTAAACAGAGCTTTTCATATTCCTGCAATTGCAGTTGACACTCATGTCCACAGAATTAGTAATTTACTGGGGTGGGTAAAAACAAAATCTCCGGAAAAAACTGAAGTTTCACTGATAAAAATTTTACCTAAAATATACTGGCCTGATATCAATAGATTATTTGTAAGTATAGGACGTCAATTTAGATCAATAAAAAAACTTAAAGAATTTTTAAAAGCTAATCTATTGATTTGATTAATACTCAATGTTAACATCCAAATATGAAGAGAGGGTTGAAAATCGCACTTGTAACAGGGGTATCAACTGGCATTGGGAAAGGTATTACAGAATTTTTATCCAAAAATGGATATCTTGTTCATGCAACATACAATGAAAGTAAAAAGGAAATATATCAGGCATTTGGGAAAAACCGTAATGTAATTATTCATCAATTAAATGTAAGTAATGAAAAAGAGGTAATCACTACACTAGACAACATAAAACGTGAATCGAAAAAACTTGATTTACTAGTTAACAATGCCTCTGTCGATTTTTTAGTGACAATTGAGGATATGACTTCTATTCAATGGGATGAAACCTTTAACGTAAGAGCAAAAGGAACTTTTTTACTAACTAAATA
>Ga0209518_1001243_pt1 | contig 28482 bp, 46 predicted proteins | sample RifGroB1_FD_183993 | JGI IMG/M metagenome (GOLD analysis project Ga0209518, IMG submission 183993) | Groundwater microbial communities from Rifle, Colorado, USA - Groundwater B1 (SPAdes) (version 2) | ecosystem: Environmental > Aquatic > Deep subsurface > Groundwater | place: Rifle, Colorado...
ATATACCAAATATGATACCTTGCGCAAATCTGAAAGTGATTTAATCGCAGAATTATCTAAAGAATATGGGGATGGAACATTGAGTATTGAAACCGGTGAGTTTATTCCGGTACAGAAATAATCTGCTAAAATGGCAGTGTTTTTTTTTTTTTATACTTATTAGTAGTATATAAGGGATTTTAATTCCGTTTCTTAAGGAATTTTCCAAAAATAAATTTTCAAAATTTCCATGGTTTGACCTGATTCGCTGATATTTATTATCAGTATAGCCTTGCTATGAATACATGAGTCAAAAACGAAAATATCCAAAAAGAAAATACAAATTAGTCACAGTTAAATGTGAAATTTGTAGTGAAATATTTCCAAACAAATGTAGGTTGTCAAATCACATTGGAAAATATCATCCAGATGATGACAAAGTAGAATATAGCAAAACACATTTTTATAATGGCGTTCGTCCAAAATGTAAGTGTGGTTGTGGAGAAGAAACAAGATACGAATCATTAGGTGAGTTTGCAATTTATGTTTCTGGCCATAATTCGAGGGTGTTTAATGGGTTTAAAGGAAAGCATCATTCAAACGAAAGTATTGAAAAATTTAACAAGAGTAAAGCGATATTTTGGTCATTTCATTCACATCCAAACAAAAAACCAAAAATTCAATTGTATTGTTTAAATTGTAATAAGTCAATGGAAGTAATTCCGGCGGCAAAAAACAAAAAATATTGCTCTCGAATTTGTTATTCTGAATATAAAAGAAATAATAATTTAATATATTTCCCGTCAGAAGAAACGCGTAAAAAATTGAGATTATCATTAATTACGGCTTGGCAAAAAAGAACCGGTCAACAATATCCTTGTTACAACCCATTAGCAATTCCAATACTCGAAGCAAAGGCAAAAGAACTTGGAATAACAGATTTAATGCACGCTGAAAACGGAGGAGAATATTACATCAAAGAACTTGGTTATTGGGTAGACGGCTATTCACCAGAAAAGAATATTGCATTTGAATACGATGAATTGGGACATTTTAATAAAGATGGAGAATATACAATTCGAGATATCCGTCGACAAACCGAAATAGAAAAATATTTAGGTTGTAAATTTATACGAATTAAAGATAAACAAATTTAAAACAAGGAAATAAGCAATGGAGAAAATCGTAAGCCCCGGAGTCTTTACTTCGGAAAATGACATATCCTTCCTACCACAGGGAATAGGAGAAATCGGAGCTGCCTTTATCGGAGCCACAGTAAAAGGTCGTGCCTTCGAGCCGACAGTAATTGAATCACCAAATGAATTTGAACGAGTATTTGGACCGGAAACAGAAAGATCATATCTACCATTTGCCGTAAAAAATTATTTGAAAAATGCCGGCAAAGCAACGGTAATACGATTACTCGGCGAAGATGGATATACTATTAGACAACCATTGGTATTGGCATTGTCTGGTTCATATGGAACAAGAGCAGTTGCCGTATTACATCCAACCGTTGTATTGACAAATGCAGACACCGTAAATTATTTCGAAGCGACGACAGTACAACCAACACTATCAGTATCAGGTTCATCAACTGGTGGAGATTTCGTACTTACTTTATCTGGCTCATTTACAACTGACACAGGTGACGACGCGTACATTGCAGGAACGGTTGATAAAAACGGAACTAATTACTCAGCATCACTTGACCCAACAGACACAAAGTTTATCGGAGATTTATTTCCTAGATTAGCCGAATCAAAAGAGCCACTTTACAATTACATTTTATTTGACAATGTTATTTCCGCGTCACTTTCACAAGATTCATCTTCGTTTGTAGTTCGTCAAGGAAGCGGCTCATTAACAGGATGGGCTTTCACATCAGGATATGCTTCGGGTGTAACACCATGGATTCAATCACAAAAAATATCCGAGGTTGCAACAGATTTGTTTAGGGTCTATCACCGTTCACATGGTACCGACACAAATTATGAAGTAAAAATTCAAATCACCAATGTTCGTGCAGCCGGATCAATTCCAGGTACCGACTATGGTTCATTTAGTTTGCAAGTTCGTGCAGTTGACCAAGATAACATTTGGGGTTCACCATATTCATACGATGACTCAGATTCAAGACAAAACATTCTTGAGCAATTCGACAATTTGTCACTTGACCCAAATGCAACAAATTATATAGTAAGAAAAATTGGTGACCGTTATACACAATGGAATTCAACTGATTTGAAACTTGAATACAAAGGAGATTATCCAAATAAATCGGAGTATATCCGCATCGACCCAACAGACGCTCTTAAAGAAGGAGCATTGAGTGCAGTGCTTGTACCGTTTGGACACCAACCGTTGTACCAACCAATTTCCAGTGTATTTTCAAACACACCATCAGCTTCATTTGTAACCGACCAAAATATCGGCGGAATTTACAATAAGAAAAAACCATGGGGAGTCGATTTTACCAATACAGATAATCTTAACTACCTAAAACCACTACCAGATGCTGCGTTGCTAACTACCGGTTCTAACGTAGCTTTTTATCTTGGAAATTTCAACCAACCAGCAGCAGCAAACTACCCAACAGTAGCAACAGCATTTTCAGGGGCAATTGACTTAACATCAAACACTTCGGCAGAGACAAGAAAGTTTATTGTACCAATGCAAGGTGGATTCGATGGATTTAGACCTCATGTACAAAGAAAAATGGCAGCTAAGATTACAAATGTCAATACACAGGGATTCGACATGACTTCTGGAGCATGGGGAGATGATGCATATCGTAGAGCACTTGATATTATTTCAAATGCAGATGAATATGACATCAACATGCTTGTTCTTCCAGGTGTAATCAATGAATTACATAGTGGAGTAGCAGCAAGGGCAATTGAGGTTTGTGAAGATAGAGGGGATGCATTTTATCCAATGGACGGATTCAGTATCGACACCAATGTTGCTTCGGCAATAGTCGAAAGCAATTTGCTTACCACCGATTCAAATTATACTTCGGTATGGTTTCCATGGGTTAAGATCATGAACAAAACCAAAAACAAACCAATGTGGGTTCCACCAAGCGTTGTGCTGCCGGAAATAATTGCATATTCCGATAAAGTTTCTCAACCATGGTTTGCACCAGCTGGATTGAATAGAGGAGGAATTACCGAGGCGTTAGAAGCATATACTCGTTTGAATCATGCGGAACGTGATGACCTTTATGAAAACAGAATTAATCCAATTGCAACATTTCCGGGACAAGGAATTGTGGTTTGGGGCCAAAAGACATTACAAGCAAAAGCCTCTGCGTTGGACAGAATTAACGTGAGGAGATTGTTAATTGCACTGAAAAAATTTGTGGCTTCTGCAAGCAAATATTTGGTTTTCGAACAGAATTCAAGCTCGACAAGAAATCAATTTTTGAACATTGTTAATCCATATATGGAAAGTGTTCAACAGAGACAGGGGCTTCATGCGTTTAAGGTAGTGTGCTCAGAAGAGAACAATACACCCGATTTGATTGATCGCAATATTTTGAAAGGTGATATTTATTTACAACCAACAAAAACTTCAGAATTCATTATAATTGGGTTCAATGTGCTTCCAACTGGAGCAACATTTTCTTAAAGCAAATTAAAAATGAGATTTTTGAAATGTAGTAATGAAAATTACTACATTTTTTTTGACTTTTTCATAGTGTTTGGTGAATTTGCTTATACTTATTAGTATAAATCAATTAAAAATAATTAATCATGAAACGAAGTAAAATATACTCAACCATTACAATTAAAAAAGAATTGTACACTAGATTAAAAAACTATTCAGAAAAAAATGGATATGCAATCACAAAACTAATTTCATTAATGATAGAAAATAAAATTTCGGATAAAGTAAAATGATATTAAGTAATAAAGAAATAGTAAAAATACACAGGATATCGGGTAATGGTGTTTCAGTTGTTTTAAAGAGAAAACACAAAGAAACATATGATTTTATCTCAAATAAATACACAGCCGGTTGTAAATTCGTTGAAAAATTGTACCAGCATATTTTACAGGATTTTGGAAAATGCGTTGTTTGTGAATCACAGTGTGTATTTCTTAGCTTTAAAGAAGGATATCGTAAGCATTGTTCTGTAGCATGTGCTTCACGTGATACAAATATAAAAGAAGATAAAAGAAGAACAATGATCAAAAGATATGGTGTTGATAATATTTTTAAATCAGAGGAATTCAAAACAAAAGCAAAGAAAACAAAAAAAGAAAAATATGGTGATGAAAATTTCAATAATCGTATTAAGGCAAGTGAAACTAAATTGAATTTATACGGCAATGCAAATTTCAATAATCACAACAAATCTGAAGAAACAAATCTTCAAAAATATGGCGTTAAATGTTATTTAGAAACGGATGAATGTAAAAAAAGAACAAATGAAATAAATCAAGAAAAATACGGAGTTGATTGGATAACACAATCTGAACATTTCAAAGAAAAAGCCAAAGATACAACCCTTGAAAAATATGGAGTTGACAATTTTGCAAAATCGCCTTTATTCTTAGAAAAATACAAAGAAACTTGTATGATGAATCATGGCACAGAATACGCTTCACAATCAAACACATTTAAGGACAAGGCTAAAATAACATATTTTAAAAGATTATTATCTGCAGATAGGTTTAACGGCAAAATAAAGTTACTTTTCGATCTATCAGAATATGACGGTGCTAAAAAATCATATTCATTTGAATGTCTTAAATGTAATCAACCATTTAACAGTAAATTAGGAGGCAGTATGATACCAAGATGCCCGTCTTGTTTTTCTCCACGTAATACGTCAATTGGAGAAAAGGAAGCCACTGAATATGTTCGTAAATTAATTCCTACTACAACAATAATTGAAAATTCAAAGAAAATAATATCTCCACTTGAATTAGACATATATCTACCAGAATATAAATTGGCAATTGAATATAATGGCATTACGTGGCATTCAGAAGGATTTGGTGGCAAAACCAAACATTACCATATATCAAAGACAAAGAAATGTGAAGAATTGGGTATTAGATTAATTCATATTTTTGATACAGAATGGGTAGATTCTACCGACATAGTAAAATCAATTCTTAAGAACGCACTTATTGGCTCGTCGAATAAAATACATGCAAGAAAGTGTGCTTTGATAGAAGTCCCTAAAGCTAAGTCAGATTTATTTTTGTTTGATAATCACCTGCAGGGCATTGATAATAGCCATATTCGCATTGCGGCAACACATAATAATGAAATAGTTGCGTTAATGACATTTAGCAAACCTAGGTACAATAAATCATATGAATGGGAAATTGTGCGTTATGCAATTAAACAAGATTGTCAAATAACCGGAATTGCGGCAAGACTATTAAATTATTTCAAAGAAAAATATCATCCAAAATCAATTATATCATATGCAGACAGACGATATTTTACTGGAAAAATTTATGAAAAACTTGGATTTCAACTAATCGGCGAAACACCGCCAAATTACTTTTATTTTGGTAAAGGATATGATTTAACTTCAAGACTACAATTTCAAAAACACAAATTAAAATCATTACTGGAAATCTTCGACCCAGCTCTAACAGAATGGCAAAATATGCAATTAAACGGATTTGATAGAATCTGGGACTGTGGTTCACTAAAATATTCTATGGTTTTCTAAAATTCCTTATAATTATACATATGAAATCATCACAACTCAAATCACTAATAAAAGAATGTATTAAAGAAGTTCATAATGAAAATGCAAACACAGAACGAACTGAACGTAAAAAACTTTTAGCACTTGGGCATAAATACGTAGATAAAATTAAAGCAGAGTGGATCAAAGAACATTCTTCATTAGAAGAAGAAAATGATCGAACCGAAGAACAAGTTATAGATGCCTTATTGGAATTAATAAACTACTCGAATAAATTAAAATAATTATGAAAACATCACAACTCAAATCACGTATCAAAGAATGCGTCAAAGAAGTTCTTAAAGAATCAAATGATCTTAAGAACCTTGAATCAATGGCTAAAGATTTTGTATCAAAGTACGGTAAAGTCAAAATTAAGACTAAGCTATGAGTAAATTTGATAAAATTCGTTTGTTAGATAAATCGTTGATGAGTGCGTTTAAGGAATTAAATGATATTCAGGCCGTGCTTAATTTAATGAAAATTTAACTTTCTTATATTTATATTAAACAAATAAAATCATATGACACCATTTATCGATTGGCGCGAATTTTCCAAACGGGACAAAATTAAACGATTGCCCATTTACGAGCAAAAGCGTTTATACTTTCTTGAAATGCAAAAGCAACAATATCTTAATGATATTATGACTCTTCAAGAACATACCCCACAAGAAACAAATCCAGTATTCCAACAAGGGTGGGCAGTAGCACCACAATCAGGACCAGGAGCCGCGGCGGGGTCACCAGGATATCAACCGCCCACAGATGATATTAATGATTATTGTGTAAATGATTATGTTGAGTCGTACTTTGTCCTTGCAGACCCAATACATTACTAATCATGAAAAAATCTCAACTTATATTGCTTATCAAAGAAACGATTAATGAGGTTCTTAAAGAGTATAATCTTTTACAGGAAAGTGATATTCTTATAAGAGAACGAAGTCAATTGGTACTTAAAGCAAAAAAACATGCCCAAAAATTTAAAGATGAAATTAAAAGGTTGGGATTATGATACTTGAAAATAAAGAAGATGTTGAAAAATTAATTAGTTTCCTTGATAGAAAAATTATCGACTTAAGAAATAGCAAACTTCTTTACAATGATAAAAAGTTTAAATCTGCAATGTTGCTTGCTAAAGAATTTTATGACAATATAGTGATGCCATGGTATGATAAATTTTTAAGAACTCAAAATGAGCCAAGCACCAAGGAAGAACAGGAAATGAATGATACAATATTAGATGTCATCAGTGGAATTAACAAACTTTTAAACCAAAAATAAACAACAATCAAATAAATTAAATACTATGCCACTAACATTAAGAGCAACCAAAGGATCAAAATTAACCATCGCAGAGATGGACTCAAATCTAACGTACTTAGATACTAAGACAGCATATAGTGGATCGTTCACCGGCACCGCGATATCAGGGTCATTGAAATTAAACGCCACGGCATCATACGCACCTGACTGGGCCGCGTCAGATGGAACAATCGTTCCTGCGACAATTAGTGGTGTATCATACTTGTATATGTCAATGGGTGGTACCTGGACCTCGAGGTCATTCGCTTAATATGATAAAACTCAAAACACTTTTAGAAGGATATGTTCCACAATTAAAGAAGTATCAACGAGTCAAGGTATTATCAAAATTAGGTAATATCTTTTCACGTGCAATTGACGTTGATCCATCACAATGGCCACAGCCAGGTCAAACATATGATATTTCTGGAATAGATGTACGTGGAAATATGTATGGGTTTACAAGTTATGAAGATGGCGAAGTTCGGTGGCATGATACAAAATGGATCGATGATCAAATGAAAAAAGGAAAAATAAAAGTAGTATAATACCAAATAAAGGATTACAATGTATAAAGAATCGATTATCAAGAACCTCAAAGAAGGTGGAGAAGAATACAAAACATTTTTTAAAGGTGCAATGAAGAAATTCAATGTCACAACCATAGCAGGAATGACCGATGAAAAGAAAAAAGAGTTCTTTGATTATGTCGAGAAAAATTTCAAAGCCAAGAATGAATCGATTAAAGAAATGATTCGAGCAACGATTAAAGAAGTATTAAAAGAAGAATCATCAAACAAAGGGTTACCTGAATTAAATATATTAATTTCAATGTGCAAGGAGTATATCAAGAAGCATGGAAAGTAATTTCAATCAAATTCGTAAATTACAAACAGAACTGAAAGCTGCATTTGAAAGAATTGAGAAATCATCACAAACTAAAAATGTCGAAAGGGCAATTGCACTTGGAAAAATAATTAAATTCTTTAAAGAAAAAGAATCTCAAGCAATTAATAATTTGTTCAACGCAGGGTTAGAAATTAGTAATGATGACGTAATTAAACAACTTAAATCACTGCAAGACTTATTAAAGGTCATACTGTTATTAGAACAAAATATCAAGGAAAATATGAAAAAATCAGAACTATTATCAATTATCAAAGAATGCGTCAAAGAAGTTCTTATTACTGAAGCAGAATCTGAAGATCGTTTAAAATCCATTCAAATCAAAATTGACAATAAGAAAAAAACATTAAGTGACCCGACCCTTAAACCGGAACGTAAAAGTGAATTGCAACAATCACTTAATAAACTAATTATCCAACAATCGGAATTAAAAAAGAAATCATCAAAACCAAAAGATAAATGACATCAGACGAAATTAAGTTATTTATTAAATCAGAAATTCAGCGAGTAATGACTGAAGAATTTTATGAGGTAGTTAATTCAACGGAATTAAACGATGTAAACGATACACTGCTCATGGAACGGTTAAATTATAATTTAAGCGATGTTTATCATATTACCCATGAATTACCAACTTCAATTGAATTTAAAGATGAGTTCGGTGTAACTCACATTACAAAGATTACCAAAAATAATGATTTTATGGAAGTAAAATTATATTGGTTGGATGATACAAATACATTGAGATTAGATGCACCCACAAAAACAACGAATAAAACATTAAATACTCATTTATCTAATTTAATTAATAAGTTTTTACCTAAGTATAAATATTTTGTAATTCAACCAACTGATGCAATTAGACATAGATTATTTTGGTTAGTTCTAAATAAATATGTAGACATAACTAAATGGGACGTAACTCAATTGCAGCGAAAAATTTTAATCATTAAAAAACCAACAACATGAAAAAATCAGAACTAATAACACTTATCCGCGAATGCGTGAAAGAAGTAATTAAAGAAAAATCTGGTAGACTTCAAGAGGCTGTTAAACCATATTCGTCCTTAAAAGAGTATAATAAAGATTTAGATAAAATGATAGTTTTAGCTAAACAACTGATTAAGAAATGAATAATTTCAATGTAATAAGAATATTGCAGCATGAGGTTGAAACTTTATTCACCAGCATAAATAAAAACAGAAGTTCTTTAGACACAAATAAATTAATTGTATTAGACCAGTTATTGAAAATGTTTGAAGCTTCGAAGACACGAGTAATAACCGACTTATTCGATGCAGAACAAACTGTTACCGAACAAGAGAGTATAACCAAATTAAAATCATTAAAAACAATACTAACCATATTATTAGAAACAACCAATTGGAAATCATGAAAAAATCAGACCTAATAACACTTATCCGTGAATGCGTTAAAGAAGTAATCGCAGAAAACAAACCCGTGAAAAGCACCGATCCAACACCTAAAGCTGGAGAAGCCCAAAAGACCGAAGCGAAAGTTGATGCTAATATCCTAAACAAATCAGGAAAGGCAATAAAAGGTAAAGCATCTGATGCAGAGATGAAAGCTGCTGTTGCAAAAGCAAATGCAAATACTAAAAACGTCGCAGCATATCAACCATCAAAAGAAAAATACACTATGATCAAAGGTGTACCACATAAAACGGTAAATGGAAAATTAGTACCACTGACTAAGAAATAAAATCTCTTATACTTATATATAACAATTATTAACACCAAAACACTATAAAAAAATCCGAGTTAAAATCATTGATAAAAGAATGTGCCAAAGAAGTACTTTTAGAAAAGAAATCAAGTCTTAATGAAAGTGCCTTTGAATATTGGTACAATGAAAAGGAATTTATCAACCAACTTAAAAAAGTAGAAAAGGCCTTTCCAAAGAACACAAAGGTAATCGCCGCTCTTAACACAATTTTAAAAGACCCAAAGAATCGAGCATTTGCTTTTGACGATGATGAATTTGTAAAAGTTTTAACTCGTAACGGAGTAGATAAAGATTGGGTCTGGGACAATTTTTAGAGCTATCAGACCTAAATTATTGAAAATCAAAAACTCTTATACTTATATGTATAACAGTTGATAATGGCAAGACCCAAGAAACATAGGGAATTACTTACCAAACAATGTAAAAACATAAATTGTGATGATACATTTGAAGTGGTAATTGGTACTCAAAAAGAAAAGAAACAATGGTGTTCTCACAAATGTCGCAGTAGTGATGTAGATGAAATTGAAAGGATGAAAATTTCTCAACGGAAGACTTGGAATGAAAAGTATAATGGCAAACATCCAATGGCCACCGCAGAAACTCAAAAGCGACACAAAGCGGCGGTAATGAAAAATTTAGGTGTCGAACATGCCCTACAATCTGATAAATGTAAGAAGAAAGTAAAGGCAACTCTATTAGAAAGATATGGTGACGAGAATTATAATAATCCGGATAAGATGAAGGAAACTTGTTTGAAAAATTATGGTGTTGAGAATCCACAACAGGTTAAAGAAATTAGAGAAAAATCTTTAAAGACTAAAATAATTAAGTACGGAGAAGGCAATTCGTCAAATAGTAAAAAGGCAGTTGCAACTTCCAAAGAAAGATGGGGCGATAATTTTAATAACCGAGTAAAGACAAAAGAAACTTGTATTGAAAGATTTGGTTGTGAATATGCCGCTCAATCACCGGAAGTACAGAATAAAATTAAGAAGACTAATTTGGAGAGATATGGAGTTGAATTTCCACTGCAGTCAAAAGAAATTGTCAAGAAGACACATGATACATGGAAGAAAAATTATAAAACACTCCATGGAATTACATACGAACAATATCTAGAAACTTTACCTGAAGTAAAATTATATAAGCGACAGGTTTCTATTATCACTAATAGGCAACCAATTAAAATTTTATCTAATTATAATAAGCGAGGAAAAGCAGGTATAAACGGTGCTTATAATCTCGATCATATATTTCCTATCATCGAAGGATTTAAAAATAATATTCCACCTGAAGTAATCGGCGATATCAGTAATCTACAGTTTATTTCGTGGGAAGAAAACAATAAAAAAAGTGATAACATTCATGAAAATCTTGAAAATGTTATACTTATTAGTAACAAATATTTAAAATAAGGAAATACATTATGGCAGAGCTAATAGATCCTCAAGCTATCTTTTTCACCGCTTTCGAGCCCAAAACTCAAAATCGCTTCATCATGTCAATTGAAGGCATACCTGCTTTCTTAATCAAAGCAGCCGGAAGACCTTCGGTAAAATTTGGCGACGTGGTACTTGATCACATCAACGTAAAACGTAAACTCAAAGGCAAAGCAGATTGGGATCCAATTACAATTAAAATGTACGACCCGGTTGTACCCTCAGCCGCACAGGCAGTAATGGAGTGGGTAAGGTTGAGTCATGAAAGCGTTACGGGTCGTGATGGGTATAGTGATTTTTATAAGAAAGATATTACGTTCAATGCACTTGGACCGGTTGGTGATCGTGTAGAAGAATGGACATTGAAAGGTGCTTATATTCAATCTGCACAATTCGGCGACATGGACTGGTCACAGGAAGGACCGGTAGAAATAACAGTGGTGTTGGCATATGATTTTGCGGTGCTTCAGTTTTAGAGTATAATAATACAGCAACGTAACACGAATTTCTTAATTTCCTTATACTTATTAGTACAACAAAATACTAATAATTATAAGGAAATTTTTATGAATAAATGTCAATATTGCAATAAAGAATACCCAACCATCCGCGGGCTAGAAGTCCACAAAGGACGAAAACACATCGACGAAGTCGCACAAGAAAACAAAGATAAAATACAATCTAAACCATGTCAATGTCCAAGATGTGAAGCTAAATTTGATTCGTATATGGGAGTTGCAACCCACTCAAAAATTACACACAAATTAACAGGGCAAAAATTATTTATGGAGTATAACCACATCACAGAAATTCCAAAGTGTAAATGTGGGTGTGGTCATAACACCAATTACTCTCCAGGTAAAGGTGGACGTTTCGGTGAATATCTTCAAGGCCACGTTTCTAGAGTTAATGGTGGATTTTATTCTTTGGAAGGCTCACGCAAGTCACATGAGACTCAAAGAAAACACTTTGCATCTGGTGAAATTACACAATGGAATAAAGGCAAATCATATGAAGAAACATTTGGTAAAGAACGAGCCCAAAAAATAAAAGACACCATCAGCAGTAATAAAGAGCGGGCAAATAAAATTTCAATTGGTAGGAAGGAGTTTTTAGCGAAAGAGGCGGGTTATTCATCATGGCAAGAATGGTACAACGATTTAACAGCCCGTGATCAATATTATTACCTCGTACGAGTTCTAACTGAAGCAAATTCTCATCTAATTCCAGGATATGATAAATCAACTCGTGGACTTGCAGGAAAAGAAGGTGCCCACCAAATTGACCATATTATTTCAATAGCAAAAGGATTTAAACAAGGCATTTCACCTGAAGTAATAGGTTCCGTTGATAATTTGCGATTTATACCTTGGAAACAGAATTTACAGAAGGGGTCTAGATAATCATTAATGGGTTTCTTAATTTCCTTATACTTATTAGTACAACAAAAATACTATTAAGGGCCGCGCGTATTGAATTTTGTCATTGAAAATTTTTTACTATATTAAAAATAAAGAGTGGACAGTAGGTAGCTCCTATTTCCCGAAACCGAATAAGTACGGATTACACTCATTTTATAAATCTATTCGGAGATAAAATGAAATGTTCCTACCCAAGTTGCAATACTGTTATTCTGAATAACAATAAATATTGCTCAAAAGAATGTCGATACGACCACGTTAAATTGAAATCACGTGAAACTCGACAATGTTCAAATCCTCAATGTACAAATACTTTTGAAGTTGGCAAATCATCGACTAAAACTTCTTGCTGCCTAAAGTGCTCAAGGAAATCACCAGAATATCTTGCTCAAATTAAAACAACTAATATTGCAAAGTATGGAGTTGATAATCCTTCTAAGTCTCCAGAAATAATCGAAAAGATCCGAAAAACCAATCAGAAAAAATACGGAGTAGATAGTTACTATCAAACCGAAGAATTTAAAGAAAAGTCGAAAAAAACAAAAAAAGAAAAATATAATGAAGAATTTTTTAATAACCGTGATAAATGTAATGCAACCAAAACTGAAAAATATGGCGATCCAACATATTGCAATAAAGAGCAAATAATAACAACTAACCAAGAAAGGTACGGAGCAAATTCATTTACATCAACAGAAGAAGGTAAAGAAAAGGTTACTACAACTAATCTAGAACGATATGGGGAAGAATGTTATTTTGATACAGACAAATTTAAAGAGACATACCAACAAATGCTCAGTGAGCGAGGAGTTATTAATATATCACAATTACCAGAAGTTAAACAAAAAAACAGAGACAGCCATCTTAAACGATTCTTTGGATTATTAATTAATTCAGACAGACTTAAAGAAAAAGTTATTCCGTTGTTTTCAATTAATGATTATAAAGGAGTAAAAGAAGGAAATCAATACGAATTTCAATGTAAAATATGTTCAACAAAATTCTATACTACTATTGATAACGGAACAATACCAAGATGTCCAAAATGTTATCCTCCGTTAAATGGTGAATCAATTGGTGAAATCGAACTATATGAATTTATTTGTACATTAGTTGGAAAAGAAAATGTTATACGTGGTAATCGTAAAATTTTAAAAGGCCGTGAGCTTGATATTTATATTCCATCAATGAGTATTGCGATAGAGTATAATGGATTATATTGGCACACTGATCTTCATGGTAAAGGTACAAAATCATATCATATTTCAAAAACCGAGGAATGTGAGAAATTAGGAATACAATTAATACACGTTTGGGATTTTGAATGGCTGAACAAACAAGAAATTGTAAAATCAATCATTAGACAAAAATTGAGTTATGTAAAGACAAAAATATATGCTCGTAAATGTAATGTGCAAGAAATTAATAATGAACAATATACTAGATTTATTTTAGACAACCATTTACAAGGCATTAAGTCTTCGTCTATTAAAATTGGATTATTTCAAAACGAAGAACTATTGTCAATTATGTCATTTAGTAAAAAAGGTATAAATCAGTATGAAATGGATCGGTTTTGTAATAAAATTAATACAAGTGTAATCGGGGGAGCGGATAGACTATTCAAATATTTTTTGAAAATTTATAACCCAAAATTCATCACTACATTTTCAGACAGACGATTTTTTGATGGTAAAATATATTTGAAATTAGGATTTGAATTTAAAGGTTTCACCTCACCTAATTACCAGTACACCCATCGATTTAAGGTTATTGGTTCGAGACTTAAATTTCAGAAACATAAACTAAAAGGACTGCTTGAAATATTTGATCCTAATTTATCGGAATGGCAAAATATGCAATTGAATAAATATGACAGAATTTGGGACTGTGGACATAGAAAATTTACATGGAGTAATCATTCTCACTGAAAACCTAAACTTCATATAATTATTACAAACATAATATCATGAAACCCTCACAACTCAAAGATCTCATTAAAGAACAAGTCAAATTAATACTTACCGAAGCCCCAGAAGGTACCAAAAACGTATCTCATCATTTACTTGGGCTTCGTCAAGAAAGACTTGTAATTTCAGGTCCAACCGTTCCACAACTAAAAGACCAAATTATCAAAATTGCAAAAAAGCATGACCCAGAATCTAAAATGCAATTTTTTCCTGCCACTCAAAAAGTAGTTGGATTATTTGCCGTCGCGAAACTTCAATTTATGCAGCGTGATATGAAACAACTCGACAAATCCATTAAACTGGAATTTAAAGCCAGACAATTAAAATAGATTTGGTAGTTTCAAGAACTTTCATTATATTAAGTAACATAAATTAATATTATGAAAAAAGGTTATTATGTAATTGCAAAAGAGTTTTCGTTTTGCTACTCGCATCGAGTGCACAGTCAGTCCCTTAACTCGGAATATTCAATTGACACAGCTTGTAAATGTAGACACCTCCATGGTCATCAAGGTACCGTTAATGTCTATATAAAAGCAGACAAACTAAAAGACGGAATGTGCACAGATTTTAAACATTTGAATTGGTTTAAAAAATTCATCGACGAAACCCTAGACCATAAATTTATCATGGACAGTAGTGACCCATTACTCTATAATATCTTTCCAGCATTAAATTTCCAGGAATTTGGTACAGACCCTGCCGATACATATGACGTCCATTCCGAAGGATTCAACACCGTCAAACCATCGTTATATTCCGCAGCCGATACTCACATTCAAGAACTTTATGAAGGACTTGTCGTGGTACCATTTGTACCTACATCGGAAAATTTATCAAAGTGGTTATTTGATATTGTGTCGAAGAAGATGAAAAAAATTGGAGTTACCGTCAGTCAAGTACAATTTTGTGAAACACCTAAATCACAGGCAAATTATCATGTATAACACCGAAGCTGCACTGGTACAAGAATTTATAAAAAATGTCAACCAAGTAGGTGCCCATTTAGAAGTAATTTCTTCTGCAAAGATTTTACTTGGTCGTGATAATAATGTATTTCCTGTTGCACATGACCCAGCTATATTTTTTGCATGTATTGTTGGATACCTTGAATCTGTTGAAGAATATGAATTGTGTGGCCGCCTCATTAAAAATAAAAAAAAGGTATTAAAAAGATTGGTTCCGATGGATGATCACTATAAAAAAGTGTTAGCTTCCTTTAAAGATTTATTTGACGACTTAATTTAAAAACAATGCCTAAAACTTTAATAGAATCGTTCCCAACAGAAAGTAGAATTGCTGTAATAGATGGAAGCTCAATATTAAATATTTCAGAATGTTTTATGGATACTGTTCAAGGAGAAAACTTTGCCGGTATTCCTTCGACATTTCTTAGATTACAGAATTGTACACTCGCATGCGGCTGGTGTGATACTTTAGAAGTATGGAAACAAGGAAATCCATATTCAGTAAAAGAACTTATTGAAATATTTCAAAAAAATGGAACTTTAGACAAATTCAAACTTGGACAAAATTTAATATTTACCGGTGGCAGCCCATTGTTACAACAAAATGCATTAATTGAATTGATACATGGTTTAGTTAATGAAAACTCATTACCATTTATTCAAATCGAAAATGAATGTACTCGACTACCTGCTAATAGGTTAGTTGAATATATTTCAATTTGGAATAATTCACCAAAACTATCAAATAGTGGGATGCGAAAAGAATTAAGATATAAACCAGACATTCTAAAATTTTTATCCAAATTAGAAAATAGTTGGTTTAAATTTGTCATTTCGAATATGGAGGACTGGAGCGAAATTCAAAGAGATTTTTTAGATACAAATTTAATTCGAAAAGATCAAATTGTAATAATGCCAGAAGGACAAACTCGCGAACAATTACAAAAGAATTACAATTTTGTAGTCAAAATGGCAGTTGAACATAATGTTAGAATGAGTGATAGAATGCATGTTACCATATGGAACAAAAAAACTGGTGTGTAAAATCAATTGAGATTTAGTGATAAACGAAAATTAAGTAATCAATCATGAAATGTAAAATTTGCAACGAAGAAATTAATCTATCAGTTTTTGGTATGCCTAATAATATTTGTTATGGATGTTTTACCGAACCAGAGAAGAAAGAAGTACTAAATAAAAATTTGAAAGAAGTAAAAATTAAAAAAAAATTAAAAAGTGAAAAGACAAATCATACACGAAAAAATCTTTACAAAACACTACGATGGAATTAGAAGTAGGATTCTATTTTCAGATTTACCAACGAATATATTACCAACAGATTTTATTGATATTGTAAAAGTAGAAGGGTATTATTCAGAAAATAATTCATGGGACGACCATACTATATTAATTGTAACTCGCGACAGAGAAGAAACTGATGTAGAATTTGAAAAATCAAAAAAATTCCAGGAAAAGAGAAAGGAAATGAGTAGACAAGCTCGTTTAGAGCAATATCAAAAATTAAAAAAAGAATTTGAACCATGAATTACTTTTTAGAAATAGCGTTCTCCGGTTTCTGGCAATTCGTTGGATGTTGGATACTTTTATGTACGGCAGCAACAATTCCACTTGCAATAATCAATCGAGTACTTCGCCATTGGACTCTTATCAAACACGGATATCCACCACCACATTGTAACGCCGACGGAGAATGATTATACAGATTTTAGGATGGCTGAGCACAGCCCTTGTGCTCGTTGGATATTTTTTAAACTCACAACAAAAAGTTAAATTGGCAATGATAACTTGGATAACCGGGGATATTGGATGGATAATTTATGACATTGGAATAAATAACCTCAGCCACGCGGTTTTATCATTTGTGATTATTGGTTTAAATATTTACGGAATTATTAATATATTAAGAAATAATAAAATCAATAAATCGGTATGGCCATAAAAAAACAAAACAACGCAAAAATAATAGAAAACGCAACAGTTAAATTTGGTGAGTTTTTAACTGCCTTAGGATTTGACTGGGCTCAAGATCCAAATCAAAAAGATACACCTGCACGAGTTGCAAAAATGTATGTTAATGAATTATACCAAGGCATATTTCATCCTGCACCAAAAATTACCGCGTTTGATAATACCGATAAATATGATGGTATAGTTTTTGAAGGCAACATTACCTTAAATTCTTCGTGCGCCCATCACTGCTTACCATTTATTGGTAAAGCCCACGTCGCATACATTCCAGGAAAAAAAGTAATTGGATTAAGTAAATTAAATAGAATAGTTGAATACTTTGCAAAACGGCCACAAATCCAAGAATCACTTACCATGCAAATTCACGATTATGTAAATACAATTTGTGAAGGGAATAATGGAGTAGCCGTTGTAATCGAAGCAGCCCACCAATGTACATGCATCCGAGGTGTCGGACACAATAGTACAATGATGACATCAAAACTTTCCGGTGCATTTACAAAGGCAGATACCAAAAGAGAGTTTTATGAATTTATTTCAAACTTAAGAAAGTAAATAGGTGTATAAAAATTGTTATTTTCATAAAACTACCAATTCCATTTATTTATGGGACGACATAAAAGGACTTTTAAAAATACCATACAATCATTATGGTTTTATAAAAGACCCAAATGGAGACCATGTAAATTTATTTGGTGATAGAGTTCGTAAAGTATCGCGTTGGGGAGTCGAAGACGAAAAAAATATGTTCGAATCTGACCTCCGACCTGTCACCCGGACTTTAATTGATAGGTATTTGGATTCTGACGATATGTCAATTAATGTCAATGTAATGACCATTGACATCGAGGTGGCAAAGAATAAACTTACTGGTTATAGCACAGTTGAAAACGCCGACAATACAATTACAGCAATTGCCATTCATGAATCACTAAATAATAAAGCGTATGCTTTTATTTTAGATGTTAAAAGTAAAATACAATTAAAAACACTTGATTCAGCCGAAATTTTTTCTTGTAAAACCGAAGAAGAATTACTACAAAAATTTTATAAGAAATACACTGAAATCCATCCGGACATTATTACTGGATGGAATATTGATGAGTTTGATATTCCATACTTATACGGCCGCACCATTAAGGTATTAAATAAGAAATTTGCCAATGCACTTTCACCAATTGGTATAGTTGAAAAAAGATTTTCCCATGACGATGATGCATATTCATTTGCCATTGCAGGAGTTAGCTGTTTGGATTATATGACACTATACAAAAAATTTACATATTCAGAGGAATCATCATATGCGTTAAATGCAATTGCTATTAAGGAACTTAGACAAACCAAACTTGAATACGATGGCGATTTGGATATGCTATATGAAAGTGACATTGAACGATTTGTACGATATAACATTAAAGACATACAACTTGTAATTGATTTAGATAAAAAATTGGAATTTATTTCGTTGGCACGAGGAATTTGTCATAAAGGCCACGTGGTGTATGAAGATGTTTTTGCTTCATCAAAATCACTTGAAGGAGCCTCACTTACATATTTAAAAAGAATGGACATTGTTGCTCCTAATAGGCAACACCCTATTTCATTGAAAATTGGACCAAAGCAATATAAAGGAGCAGCTAAAATAATTGTAGTCGACACCATTCCATTAAGAGTACCTGCAACGGGACAATTAAAAATACGCAAAACAAAATCTAGTTATTTCAAAGTAAAGTATAAAGGATTTAAAGATGATTACTTTATTCTTGAAGAACCGCTTCCCGAAGAAATTAATAATTCAATGGAACTAACGCTTGATTTAATTGGTGCGTATGTTAAGGAACCACAAGTCGGTAGACATGACTGGGTGTATGATTTGGATTTGACCGCTCTATATCCCATGATTATCATTTCATTGGGTATTTCACCAGAAACAAAAGTCGGGCGAGTATTGAATTTTGATGGCAAACAATTTGTAAATAAACTTGAAAAAATATATGAAGTCAAAATTGGCAGCCATGTTGATAAGTACAATACCAATGACTTTATAAAGTATTTAACTGACAAAAATTATTCAATTTCAGCATCGGGTGTATTATACAATAAAAATGTAAAAGGATTCATTCCAAGTATTTTGGAAGCGTGGTTCAATGAACGGGTCGAGTATAAGGACTTAATGAAAAAGTATAAGAAAGAAGGCGACAAAGATAAAACAAAGTTTTACCATAATCGCCAGCTCATACAAAAAGTTATTTTGAATAGTTTCTATGGAGTTCTTGCTCTTCCATCATTTCGTTTCTACGATGTGGCGAACGCAGAATCGGTGACCGCAGGCGGCCAACAGCTCATCAAATTTACTGCAACTATTGCAAATCAATACTATAACCAAGTATGTGGTTCCAAAGGAATTGATTATGCAATATATTCTGACACAGATTCTTCCTTCTTTTCATCCTGGCCAATTATACAAAAAAGATTTCCTGATGTTAAAATAAATGATATACCTAGATGTACCAACGAAACACTAAAGATTGCAACTGAAGTACAAACATTTATTAATAAGTCATATGATTTATATGCCAACCGATTTCACAATATTAAATCACATAGGTTCTTCATTAAGCAAGAACTCATAGCCCGGGCGGGTCTTTGGATTGCAAAGAAACGATATGCACAACTTATTATTAATGAAGAAGGAATTATGTTACCCGCTCCAAAACTTGATGTAAAGGGAATCGATGTGGTTCGTTCAAATTTTCCAAACGCATTTAGAACGTTAATGTCCGATGTAATAACAAAAATACTCGAAGGGTCCGACGCAACTATCATAAATAAATTTATTGGAGAATTTAGGAATGGAGTACCAGCATTGTCACTATTGGAAATAATGTTTCCGTCTGGCATATCCGATATTAAAAAATATGAGTCAATACAAATGGAATTATTTAATTTTCCAAAAGGCACACCCGCCCATGTCAAGGCCGCTATAGCATATAATAATATTTTACAAAAAGGAAAACTAATCAATATCAAACCGATTACAAACGGCGATAAGATTAAATATACATACCTCAAGCAAAACCCATATGGGCTCGAATCAATGGCACTTAAAGGATTCGAAGATCCTATTCAAATTGAAAAATTTATACGACAATATATTGACCATGAAAAGGTATTTGATACTGCACTTGGTAATAAATTACAGGATATTTTCAACGCAATGAAATGGGGCTCTGTAATCTCAAACACAGCTGTTTCTGATTTTTTTAGTTTTTGAGTTTGATATTTACAAAACTTTTACTATATTACTATATGAAAATAATATTACATTCAAAGAACGTTAAAAATTTTAACTTATCACAAGATTTAATTAATGATGTTAAGATTTATGATGAGAAAAATCTAGTTAATTGTTATTCTACGTTGCAATTTGCCATTGATTCAAAAAATCATGATAAAGTATATTGTCGACATTTTACTTTTGATAAACCTACTAAATGGGAAATATTTTAAACTAAAATTATATGCACGGTAAATCAATATGGCAAGGTATCGAAGTCGAAGGACGTTTGTCCGATATAATGACATTGTATATTCGAGATGGAAACTTGCCAATAGGTTGGGGAAATTATCCGCACGTATATTTTACAATTGAATATATTAGAAAGGCAATTATCGATAATAAATGGGGACAAATCCTTGCAGTATTAGATGAAACCAAGAATATGGTTACAATAGAGTCGGACCAACAAACATTCGATGATATTCCAATTTTTCTTTTTAATAGGGTCCATGTAATTTATAGAATAAAGATTCCAGCCAACCATATATCAAAATTAAAAAAGATGGACACGATTAGTATGGATGAAGGATGGTACCATTGCACACAAATAACCAAACATAATTGCCTGATAACGACGCCGGATGATTACAAATTTGATACCGAAATAAAATGAGGCAAAACATAATAATTTCATTGCAAGTAGAGGGGCTACATTGTTGGCCGGCGGCGAAGGAAGTATTTCCAGATGTTGCATTCCTTTCAAATCCACATAGACATATTTTTCATATATGCTGTAAGAAACGAGTTAGTCACAGCGACAGAGATGTGGAAATTATACGTTTCAAACGAAGTGTACTTGCATATCTAAATAAAACGTATGGTACATCAATCATAACAGATGTAAATTATCGACACCTAGAATTTGGCTCAAAGTCATGTGAAATGATATGCGAAGAACTACTTGAGAAATTTGATTTGGAGTATGTAAGTGTATTAGAGGACGGAGAAGTAGGTGCGGAGCTTTATAAAAATTAATTTATGAAAAAGAGAAAAATATTTTACTTTCCGTTAGAGCCTCTTAAGAGCCGATATACATACCAACTCTGTACCAGCTGGATTCCTTCGACTTTTTTGAGATATAAAGAAACTCATAAGTTTATTCGAGTAGATGGGGATTTTGATTCCAATGAAGAAATTAAAGTGGGAGCGGTGCTCGATGCCATCGGACGTGGTAAATTTTCACTATCACAATGTGCAACCTTTCTCGAAATGATTCGCACCAACCAAGTAACTGATGATTCGATTATTTACTTACAGGATTATTTCACGCCGGGATTAGATTCAATCTTTTATGCTTTAGATTTATACAATATCAAAAACATAAAAATCTATGCAATGCTCCACGCACAATCAGTCGACGAATATGACTTTACATATCCGATGCGAAATTGGATGCGACACTATGAATTAGGACAAGATAAACGAATGGCAGGAATATTTGTTGGTTCGTCTATACATAAAGAACAATTACGAGCCGCAGGATTCACTGCTCCGATTCATGTAGTTTCATTACCAATACACAAACAACTGACAATCGATGTATTACCAAATTACAAGGAACTTGAAAAGAAGGATGTGGTTGTATATTCATCGCGATTAGACAAAGAAAAGAATCCACACTTTATGATGGAAGTTGCTAAAAAGTTTTTAGAACAATATGAAAAGGTAGAGTGGCATTTCACAACTTCGGGTAAGTCAATAAGAAGCATGCTCCCCGGAGTAGTTGAGGCAATGTATAAATTGGCTAAAGAACAACCTAGATTTAAAATATTAACTGGGTTGACTAAAGAAGAATATTACACCGAGCTTGCAACTTGTCGCGTACAATTTAATAGTTCGTTGCAGGACTATGTAAGTTGGACGGTAATTGAATCGACTATATTTGGTGCCGACATTGTATTTCCGAAGTTTAGATCATTTCCAGAATTTATTTCAGAGGATAGAATGTACACTCCGTTTGATGTAACAAGTGCAATGAAAGTAATATTGGCAGCATTTTCTGCACCGAGAACACATGATTATATCGGTGACATTTCAGATATGGGCCGCCAACTCGAAGCATACATTATGGTAAATGATGTTACAAACGAACTAAATGTTTGGCACGAAACTGAATACATTAAAACACTTTTGAAATGACTTTAGACAATAAACAATTACAGCGTAAATTTATTTATTTCCCATCATTTGATGCGGGCCCTGCGGGTAATTCGTATAAAAAGGATTTAAGATTTAAAGATGGTACACCATATCGTTTTTATCAAGAAGGATTTCCAAAAAATTATCTTCACAAAAGATTTCTATTTCCTGCAGGGCACAACTATAAAAATATGAATCTCCGTAAGCAATTCCAATTTCCTCCTGGAACGATTGTATTTGGAGATTCTGGAGGATACCAAATTGCCACAGGAATTTTAAAATGGGACTCTACTATTCGGCAGAAAATATTTGAATGGCTTGAAGAAAATTCGGATATTGCAATGAATATAGATATTCCTACTCGTGGAATGTATGAAGGTAAATTCGAAGAATGCCTTAAAATATCATCTGAAAATTTTAAGTATTTTCACGACAACCAAACAGGTAAAACTCGTTTCTTAAATGTACTGCAGGGCACTAATCAAGGAGAGTATAAACGGTGGTATGACGAAGTTAAACAATATGATTTTCAAGGATGGGCAATAGGAGGCGGCCGCAATATTTATAATTTAATGTCTGCACTTGCCATTTTACTCGAAGGAAAAGAACATCTAAACAAAAATAATAAAGTATTGCATATATTAGGAGTAAGTAAAATTGCAGACTTTTTATTACTTGGGCAATTGCAACGCTCATTAAATGAAATCGGCAGTAATATGCAAGTCACAACCGATAGTTCGTCTCCATCACGTTCAACCGTATATGGCTTTTGGTACACAGGGTTTGATATAAAAGAAGAAGTGTTTAGGTGTGTACATATTCCACGAAAAGACAAGGCCAATATACTTGACACTTGTACATTCGGAAGGTTACCTGCAATGTGCCCTGAAATTGATAAAGTTATTTTTGATAATTTTACACTCGATGAATTTATGGAAATGAAAACCGAGCACTATGCAGCCATGGTTTTACATAATTTTGGTATATTCATCGATGCAATTAATCAATGTAACGAATTGGTATATTCTGACAGATATATTTTAGATCAATTGTTATGTCACGATTCAGCACTTATTTTGAAAAGCATTGATGAAATGATTAAAACCGGTAAACCAATGGAAGTATTTAATAAGTATCTACCAATTTACAAAAAGGTTGCAGCAAAACAAGACGCAGCTGCAGGCCAAGAAACAGTCAACGAATTTTTCCAACTTTAATTTTTAATTTATATTTTTATGAAAAAATCACTATTACAAAACTTTATTAACAAATACCATTTAGCAGGAATTGCTGAATCAGTGAAAGTAGTATCCAATGGTAAATTAGAATGCAACTTCGTATCCGACGATCAGAATCTTGTCGGTAATGTTACACTTAATTCCAATCAACTTGAAAATGCAGAACTTGGTATTTATCAAACATCACAACTCAATAAGTTACTTACAGCCCTTGACGAAGATTTGGATATTAAACTTGACAAAGCAAATGATACCGTTTTCTCAATGGTACTCAGCGACAAAAAAACAAATGTAAAATTCATGCTCGCCGATTTGTCAATTATTAAAAAAACACCGGCACTTAAAGATTTACCTGCTTTTGACATTGAACTTGAACTTGATTCAGATGTCGTGGACAAATTTATTCGCGCAAAGAACGCATTATCCGATGCAAATATTTTTGCGGTAAAATGTGATGGCAAAACAACCCAATTCATTCTTAACTATTCAACTACATTAACCAATCGAATTACATTTGATGTTAAAACCACAAAGGCAAGTAACACCGACATGGTTGCATTTTCCGCAAATACGTTCAAAGAAATTTTAGTTGCAAATAAAGGCATGAAAGGAACAATGAAAATCAGCTCCAAAGGTATTGCCAAGATTGAATTTAGTGATAAAGAGTTCTCCTGTTTTTACTACATTGTTAAACAATTAATATCATAAAATATCAAATAATAAATAGGGATGAATTAACCCAAATTAACGCTTCTGGAGAGCAGCCAATAGGTACTCAAAGAAAGAAGAAAAATCAAAATAAAAATTTAGTTTTATAGATTTTATAAGATTTATCATTATGTTTAATGAAGAACACACATTGTGGGCAGAAAAATTCCGTCCTAAAAAACTTGAAGATTATATTGGAAATGAATCAATAATCGATAAGTTTCGTATTTGGCTGCAGAGTGGAGAAATACCACATATTCTTCTACATTCACATTCTCCTGGAACAGGGAAAACCTCCGCTGCTAAAATGTTGGCTATGAACGTCGACGCCGACATTTTATATGTAAATGCATCTGACGAAAACTCAGTTGATGTAATGAGAGATAAAATTAAAAATTTCTCAAGTACAATTGGTTTCAAAAAATGGAAGATTGTGATACTCGACGAGATGGATTTCCTTAGTGCCGGGGCAATGGCAATCTTAAGAAATTTAATGGAATCGTTTAGTAAGACAACCAGATTCATTCTAACTTGTAATTATATTGAAAAAGTAATCGATCCAATCCAGTCACGGTGTCAAGTATTTCATATTCAAACCATAAGTAAAAAGGACATTGCAAAAAGATTGGTTTATATATTACAAACCGAAAATGTGTCGTTTGATATGAATGATGTTGCTGCAATTGTTAATTTGAATTACCCAGACATCCGTCGAGTTATTAATATGGCACAGCAACATTCTGTAAGTGGAAGGCTTGTGCTTGATAAACAATCGGTCATAGAAAATGATTACACTACAAAAGTAATTACAATTCTTAAAGATACCAGTTCGCCAAAAGATAAGCTGGCAACCATTCGCCAATTAATAGCAGACGCAAAAGTACGGACATTTGAAAGTTTGTATCGCGAACTATTTGCCACAATTGATGATTGGGCTATTGGCCATGTCGGACCATGCCTATTGATAATGGCAGAAGCACAATATAAAGATGCTTTTGTAGTTGCAAAGGATATGAATTGTGCAGCGATGTTTATGCAGATTATAAATGAAATGAACCAAACCAATTAAACTATAAATTATGATAGTAGGACCAGACGGAAACACTCCGCCGCCACGTAAACCACAAGTACAAGTCGATGTAATGTCACAACCAAACATCAGATGTACTGAATGCAACGGACTTTATTTTGAGCCGGTAATGATGTTTAAAAAAGTAAGTAAATTATTAACAGGTACACATCAAGATCAAGTGGCTCCTATCCAAGTAATGCGTTGCTGTGATTGCGGAACACCTTGTGAGGAGCTCACGCCTAAATGAAATGGAAAGGAAACCACGCACACCAATTGATTTTATTAAGGATTTAACCGAAAGGAAAACTCCATGGTCAAGTCTTAGTGAAAATGACCAGAAAGGCTTTAGCGTCTTTATCATTAACCTTTTCTTGAGCATGCACCTAGATTTAGTTGAGTTCATTAATGATTTACAACGATACACAATAGGACAACTGACATCGGAGCAGGTGTATAAATTGTATTTAGATTTGTTACCGAAAAGTAAGTTACCTTTCTGTAAGTTTATAAAAGCAACGAAGGGTGATAAATATAATCCTGAATTGGTTAAACTTATTGCCAATCACTTTTATATTTCAAAACGAATTGCCTGTGAGTATATTAATTTGTATATTTCTGTAGACAAAGAAAAACTCCGAGACATTGTAAAACTTTACGGCAAAACTGAAAAAGAAATTACAGCACTTACAAAATATGAATGAACTGATCGGTCCAGGACAATTTGGGTATGGTAAAAAATACTCACAAACAAAAATGGAAACAGACCCGGCTAAAATAGTATGTGGACCAATCCCACATCAAGACCCTATGAATGTAGTATATGGACCACCGCCAACTGATTGGAATGAAATACTTAAACAACTGGGCATGCAACTTCCAATGGAAGAAAAATTCGACCGACTCGGTCCAACTGGTTGTATAACTAAAAATAAACTTAATAAAGACTTGCAAGAAATGAAAAAAGAATTAATACAAGACAGCCCAACCCTTAAACATCCAAACGACACACCTACCAAACCAGTGTCATTAGCAATTGATACTGCCGAACATGAATATCCACAAACCACACAAATGTTTAAAGATATCATGAACGCACAATATGAACTATGGTGCAAAAAAATGTTATCATACGGGGCATCAAATATATCACTTGGTTCTGACTTACAAAAAAACGAAGATGTAAGAATAAGTTTGACGGGCATTTGGTTTAGAATGGCTGATAAAGTCGCGCGGATAAAACAATTGGTTCTTTTAAATAAAGAGAATACATTAAAAGACGAAACAATAAATGACACTTATGTCGACCTATCAATTTATAGCATTATAGCACAGATCGTCAAACGAAAAGTGTGGGGAAAATGAAATTTTGTGATGTAAGAATTGTCACCGGAGATGTACTAACCGACGGAATAATAACCGACGAAACAATATGGCGAGACGGAGCATTAAAAATAATCAGTGATATGCCATTCGAAGAATTGCAATGTATATTTGAATTTAAAAAAACTCCAGCAGCATTACCGTACGGACAAAATGATGTAAAATACCAAACCAACCTAGATACTGATATTTATGACTTACCAAGAATTTAAAGACCTACTCGAAAAAACCAAGGACTTTCATTGTAAAGTAATGGAATTGCACAATATAGGTATTGATATCGACCAAATTATATTTAGTTTAGAATCGGTAAATGAAAAACTATGGGTACATATTCTAACACCAGAAGGCGCCGAGTGGGTGAATTGGTTTTTATATGAACGCGGATATGCTTTTGGTGAAGAAGTATTTGAGGTAAAAAAATACCTCAAAGCATATGATCAAAATAAAAAAGAAATTTGTAAAGATGTCAAAGGACTTTATAATATGCTTGTCACTGATAAATACGTTAAATGAAATCTGGATTTGTAAAAGGAGCATTACAATTTACAATCAGTGAAAAGAAACCTGAGCATAAGACCATTTCTTATTCTCAATTTTCCTTATTTCAAACTTGCCCACTTAGTTGGAAATTAAAATACATAGATAAGATTAAGGAAGATACTCCGAGTATCGCGCTCCTTTTTGGGAATATTTTTCATTAAAACATCATTATTTTTTGAGTTCTATATAATTATTAGTGGAACTTAAACACTACATAATGAATTATCTTTTATCAAATAACAGGCAAGGGTGCAATATAATTACCTCCAATGGTAGTGTGTTGGTTCCACGCCCTTGCTCTGTTTCAATTAGGAGCCACCATGGTTATTTACAAAACTACAAACAAAATAAATGGTAAAATTTATATTGGGCAAACAACACGAACAGGTAATAGACTTGTTAAATATTTAGGGTCAGGAACTCATTTAACTCATGCTATTAAAAAATATGGTAAAGAAAATTTTGTTAAGGAAATTATCGAAGAATGTAATTCTGTACAAGAATTGGATATCAGAGAAAAATTTTGGATTTATGAGTTAAATTCACAAAATCCAATTATTGGTTACAATATTGCTTCAGGTGGAGACGGTGGCGATACTCTATCAAATCATCCAA
>Ga0209518_1001250_pt1 | contig 28381 bp, 30 predicted proteins | sample RifGroB1_FD_183993 | JGI IMG/M metagenome (GOLD analysis project Ga0209518, IMG submission 183993) | Groundwater microbial communities from Rifle, Colorado, USA - Groundwater B1 (SPAdes) (version 2) | ecosystem: Environmental > Aquatic > Deep subsurface > Groundwater | place: Rifle, Colorado...
TGTATTCGCCCTGGACCTGTCCATGCTGACGTGGGCCTGCGAGTACGGGATCAAGAGACTGATGGAGGAGTGAGATGGGAATTACACGGTCGCCAGAATCGATCTCGAATATGTACTGTGATACGTATATATCCACTATGTCCATGACATCGGACAGCACCGGGGCGCTTTATACCTACCATCCCCAAGTCTACACACAGGAGACCCTGGCTAAGAGGCCCCATTGTATTTGGTGTGGGCAGAGGTTGCCCTTTGATGTCTACGACTGTCCGTTCTGTGGCGGCTACCAGGATGAATGAGGACCGCCTGTTTGTGGCGACGATCTATATGGGTCCCAAGACCTACTACTCGTTGGACATCCGGGCCGGGGATATGGTTGAGGCGGCCAGGGTAGCCGTCGGGGCCTGTCTGGAGGCCAATCCGTTCTGGCGAGTAGTGAGGCTGTCAGAGATCTCGAAGATCGCTGACGAAGCGCCGCTGGCGTTGGGAGTCGAATAAAGTGATCAAACGTATCCTTTATCGGATTAGCTATGTCCTATACTGGTTGCCCTGCCTATGGAAAGTGTGGTGGTGGGATGGGACCTATCTCCTTGGGATACTAATACATGCTTTGGCGTACAATGCCAAAGCATTCCGTAAGTGGGGACATCTGGAGAACAACGAGGAGGTGGCGGCGCAGATCGATGGAGTTGTCGCCGCCCTGGCTCGTCTGATTGTGGATGCATACGTTAGCGAAGACCTGCATCGATGGTCCGAGAAGTGGGGAGAGATGGTATGGAAGCCCTGTGAGGATCATTCGGGGTACTCTGAACTCGTAGGCTTTGAGAACGAGAAAACGCCGGAAGATAGTGAGCAGTGTCACAAGGAATGCAGCGAGATGGACGATAAGCACCTTCGCCTTCGCACGGCGGACCTGGAGTTGGTGTTTGGTACCCTAAAGCGCGAGCTGGATGGATGGTGGGACTGAATGAATAAGACGGAAGGGTACGCCAAGTTCAAGGACTATCACAAAGGACACATCGCCCTTCTGATCGGGGCCGGGCCGGGGCTATACAACGTCCCCTTGCCCTTTCTGACACTCTATCCTTCCTTTGCGTCCAACCGCTTCCACATTTACTATGACCAGACTGGGTTCGCCCCAACCTACTACTTGGACCTGGGGATCAACCATCTGGTGACGGATGAGCAGCGAGAGCCACTCCTGCCGATGCTGGAGGAGGTTGAGGCGGCCTTTGTCAACCGCTTTACGGCTCATCGTTTGCCTTTTGACAACGTGTGGGGGATCCTGGGGCCGCAATACTACAGCCATCCGAAGGGCCTGTACTTCTCATTCGACCCGCTGGACATCATGGGGATCGCCCCGTCCAACATCTTCAGCATGCTCCAGATCGCCTACTACATGGGGTTCAAGACCGCCCTGATCGTAGGCATGGACCATTACTACGACACCTCCAGTGAGTACAAGCACTTCTACCCTGATGAGCAGGCTCCGCATTGGGAGAAGTCGCCGGGGCACAGGATCTCTGAGGAGCAGTGGTACGAGCATACCGATGCGGCCTTTGCGATGGCCCGGACGGTCTATGAGATGGATAAACGCCGGATCGTGAACCTATCGGAACCTACTGAATGTACGACTTTTAGGAGAGAAAAGTGGGAGGATTGGGAATGAGCGACATGGAAATCAAACACGGACTTTGTGACTGGTGCCAGAAAGAAATCCACGCTTCCACTTGGGGGCAGGTGCAAAGGAAAAATGTTAGGGTTAGCAAGATGACAAAGGACGAAGTGGCTTCCGCCATGAAATACAACCGTGAGATGGGGGAGGCCGCTGGGGACGAGTATGATAGGCTGGCGAAGGAGGCCAAAACGAACTGTGTGATTGTGGCTAGCTTCTTTGATGACTTTGTCCCAGGGGGTGATGGGCTCGAAGAGGCCCTGATGTGCAAACGGCACCTTCAGGAAGCCCTGGATTTGCTATCATGAGTATCCTCTGCATCATCCCTGCTCGTGGGGGTAGTCAGGGTCTACCCAAGAAGAACATCGCCATGCTGGCTGGCAGGCCCCTCTTGGCACACTCGATCGATCATGCTTTCGCGACGCCGTATTCGCCGGGGATCAAAGAGGTTGTGGTGTCGACCGACAGTGCAGAGATAGCCGAGGTTGCAGAGTTGTGGGGAGCGCGGGTGGTCATGCGTCCCCCGGAACTGAGTGGCCCAGATTCTCCGTCCGAGGACGCCTTGCGGCACGTGTTGAAGAACATTGATTACAGGCCGGACATTGTGGTGTTCTTGCAGGCAACCAACCCCCTTCGTTCTCCTATCCATATCGCCCAGGCCATCTCCCTGGTAGATAGTGGCATCTTTTCGAGCGTCCTATCCGCGGTCCGTCTTCATCAGTTCGTGTGGGTGAAAGAGGATACGGAGGCGGTATCGTTGAACTATGATCCGAAGGGGAATCGGCCCATGCGGCAGGATGTATCGGAATTCGTCGAGAATGGATCGATCTACTGTTTCCAGACGGGGGTACTGGAGATGTATGGGACTAGGCTGGGGGGCAAGATTGGCATTGTGGAGATGCCTGGGTGGTCGCGGTTTGAGATTGACACCCCCGAGGACTTGGAGTTGTGTGAGTGGATCATGACCAAGAAAGGTCTACTTGGAGGTTGAGATGGACAACAGGACATGGACGCCTTGGTACTATGAGTATCCATGGTACAGCAAGACGGAGCAGGTCGTTCGGGAGCGGGACCAGGCCCGACGGGTAGCGAGGGCGCTGTATGCGGTATATCTTCAGGTGAAGGACATCAGCCTTGATGGCAGAGAAGATTATCTACTGTATGAGGCGCTGCGTCAGGCCCGCCGTGTTTTAGCAGAGGAGGCAAGGTGAGCGAAGATGACCTGTCCAATCTGTAACGGACCAAGGAAGGATATCGTCCTTCGAGCAGAAGGAAGGAGGCCCAACGAGAAGTGGGCTCGGTGTGATGCGTGCAAGGTCTTCTTTTTGAAGGACCTACCTACGCCCGAAGAATCCCTGGCGATCTACAAGACCGGGGAATACCGGAAGCAGGTCTACAAGGATCGAAAGAACCTACGAGGTCTGAACATCCCTGACGCCTTCGTTTCCGAGTTGGTCAACGAGGCACTTCGAGCGCAACATACGCTGATGACCATTGTCGCCTTTGGGGTTACTCCAAGGCGGCTCCTGGACATCGGGGCGGGCATGGGGGTTATGGCCTGGTCGGCCCACAGGGAGTGGCAGGAAGCAATCGTTAGTGCTGTTGAGCCTCTCAAGGAATACGTTATTGTGAAGGGTATACCTCTCTTCGAAACCTTGGATGAAGTTACCGAAACTTATGATACCATCACTTGCATTCACGTCCTAGAACACGTTCCGGACCCGATTCAGTTCCTTAGCAAGATCGCTAAACATCTGGAACCGGGGGGCAAGCTGTTTTTGGAGGTTCCGAACTACAGTCCCAAGGATGGTAACAACCCATTCCAAAGGTCCCACCTCTTTGCCTACACGGTGGAAGGGCTAGCGAATGTGGTGAGGCGGGTGGGTCTAAACCCTATAACGTACATGACCCACGGATGGCTATTCCGTCAGGGAACCGATGTCAGTGTCATGATGGTGGTGGAGGGAGACAATGAGAACCGATCACAAGGATAAGCCAAAGAAGGACCCAAAGTGTCCGATTTGTGAAAAGCGGTACCGATTTACTCAGGGCGCTGAGTACGTTTGCTCACAACATGAACACTGGTTTGTGACCAGGTGCTCTGGCTGTCACAGGTACGTCTTCTCCGACGCCCGTTCGATATGCCCCGACTGCTCCCCCACGGACTTGCGTCCCGACCCCAAACTCTGATAGACTACACTAGACAATAACTACCTTGGAGGTTTGCTATGGCCAAGATGCTTTATCCTGCCGCGTATAGAAGTCCTACCCCGAGGCCGGACCCGTCTAAGAGCCGCATGAGCCCGCGGCCAGGCTCTCTGCCCGTTATTAGGCCGCCTGCTCCTCGCGCCGGGGGTGGGGGTCCTACGAAAGACCCCTCGAGGGGGAAAGTACCGTATTCCCCAAACATGATCCGACCAGGGATCCGGCGGATGCTTCCTACTATGGGGCGAGCCCCTGGCCCGGCCTCGATCCGTCCCCGGAACCTGTTAGGTGATGGGATTGGGAAAGACCCCAATCGCGTCAACCCTGTACCGTTCAAGAACCCGGCGATTCTTGCGAACAGGGAGGCGATGCAAACCTACGGCCCTGGTGGACAACTAGACAGGAGTATTCGTGGGGATTTGCCGGCACGTTTGATGGAACTATGGACGGCTCTAACAGGGGGAGGAGCCCCACAGTAGGTGCCCTACAAGATCATAAAGTCTGGGAATGGCTACTACGTAGTCAACTCTGAGACCGGTGAACGCAAGAACGCCAAGCCGTACCCAAGTCGGGAAGCGGCTATGCCCTATTTCAAGAAGCTCTGGAGCACTGTGAAGAAGGAGAAGAAGTGAGCGACGGCGCGGGAATCTCGGTCGCAGTCTTCCTCTTCCTAGCGATGTTGGTCACGACCTGTATGGCGGGGCGAGCTGCTCGTCCATTGACGGACGAGGAGAGATACTTCTTCAATGGAGAGATGGATATCTGTATTGACTGTGGGAAGCGGCTGCGTCGTCATGAATGGCTCCTGTCTGATGGAAGATTGCAGGTTCAGGTCTGGTGTGGCAAGTCGGGCCATGAGCACTATCGGTGGATTGAGTAATGACTACGGCCTCCAGGAAGGCCACCCTGAAGCGGTACTACGAAACGCACAAAGAAGAGCGGAAGGCCCAGAACAAGGAGTGGTATTCCAAGAAGGTAGGAAGTGGGTACAACACAGGGAAGCGGCGCAAGAGAGTAAGCGCCGACTTCAACAATGACGACTGGGAATGGTGCTTGCGTATCTTTGACCATAGGTGCTTGCGGTGCGGGTCGAGAGACAATCTAGAGCGGGACCACGTGATCCCGATCGATGAGGGGGGCAAGAAGGGACTTGACAACTTGCAGCCTTTGTGTAGGGCGTGTAATGCGATGAAGAGGACTTCCCTCCAGGACTATCGCAAGGGTACCATCGCCCGATTGTTTGGACTCGGCTATCACGGAAGGGGGATGTTGTAATGCGGGGCTTCGTGGACTGGGTGAAGGACAACGGGTTCTTATGTAGTTCAGAGGTTGTGGATAGCGGTCACTATGAGCTATTCCCCATAGCCGAGAGGATCCTTCGCCACTGTCTGACACCAAAGGAGGATGGGACATTACCATATAGGCGCATCATTTGGGCGTGTCCTAAGAAGTCTGGGAAGACCCTGCTGGCGGCTGCTATTGGTACTTGGTACATCCGGGAGGTCGGGCCGCCTGGAAGTGAAGTGTATGTTTGCGCCAATGACATAGAGCAGGCGGAGGCGCGGGTGTTCGCTGCGATGCGTTGGCATTTCGATCACGAGAATGAGGAACTTCCTCCATCTGACCGGTCGCGGACCCAGAAGTTCCGTATTGACCTCCCCAACGGCTCGTTTGTCAAGGTGCTTGCGAAGCACTATCGGTCGGCGGCAGGCGCTCAACCTGGATGTACGTTGTTTGATGAGTTGTGGGCCTACACGAGTGAGGATGCAATGCGGATGTGGGCTGAGATGACCATCCCTCCAACAGTCAAGAATCCAATCCAAGTTATCGTAACTTACGCTGGGTATGAGAACGAATCTCCGAACTTGCTTCTCGATATGTACAACAAGGTTGTGAAGAATGGGACGGTCGTTGAGGAATTGAAGGACATCACGGACTCCAAGGGTCCGGTTTGTTATGAGAGCGGTGGGACGTTCTGCTATTGGGACCATGAGCCCAGGATGCCTTGGCAGACTCCGGAGTATTACGAGACCGAGATGCAGAGCCTTCGTCCCTCGGACTTCCTGAGGATGCACCGGGTCGAGTGGGTGACGACAGAAGAGCAGTTCATGCCGATCGAATGGTACGACAAGTGTACGACCCTTACGGCACCGCTAATGCTTCAGCCCCAGAACCCCGCCAGGACACTGCCAATGGTGATTGGGGTGGATATTGGGGTCAAGCACGACTGCACGGCTGGGCTGGGGATGTACTACGATATGATGAGGCCCCAGGTCGGGCTGGGCTTCCACCGGATATGGACCCCGCCCCCAGGGATGATTGGATTGGATCTTGAGGAGACGATTGAGGCGTGGATCATACAAATGGCGAAGGCATTCAAAGTAGCCGCGATTGTTTACGATCCGTCCCAATTCCACCGTTCGATGGTGACTTTACACAAACGGGGTCTGCCTCTAGTGGAGTTTACACAAAGCTCCACCAACATGATTGCGGCAACGCAGAACATGTATGACCTATTCCGGCAGGGGATCATGGCCGTCTACCCTGATGACCAACTTCGTCAGCATGTCCATTTCGCCAAAGCGAAGGTAGACGAGCGTGGGTTCCGTTTGGTCAAGGATAAGGAATCCACCTACCCTATCGATGCCGCGGTAGCCATGGCCATGGCGTCTTACTATGTGGTGAAGGTAGGGGGTATTGATACGAGCAACCGGATTCGGATCGAATCCCCGTTCTCGGATGCAACAGGCTGGGACGCAAACTACATAGACCAGTCGATGCTACCCGAGCCGTTGCGGGATAAGAGGTAATCAATGTCAGTTTATCTTGATCAAAACTCAGTTGACAACAAGAGAACCCTTGATGCTATCGTGAAGTACCGAGTTGAGGCGGAGAAATTCTCCAACCCTTGGCACGAGAACATTCGTCGGTGGCGTCGTCTGTATGAGTTTGACCACTACAAAGGACAGCCCAAGGCTGGAGAGGAAAGGTTCCCCGACCCTACCGCCACCAACGTTACAGACTTGGCAGTCGGGATCATTATGGCCAACGGTCTGGAGTTCCGGGCTTTAGGCTTCAGCCCATCGCATGGGGAGCGGGAGGATACCAGCCGGATCGAGAAGTTCCTGGTGGGTCTAGTGGATGTTGCATCGGAGCGGGAGGGCTACGATATTCAGTATGAGAGCATCCTGCAAGCCTGCCGGGATGGGTCGTCTGTGCTCTATACGGTTTGGGATCCCAAACTTGATGAATCCGAGAAGACGATGGGGCAGCATCCTAAGACTGGAGAGCCGATCCAGGTCTATAAGACCCCGCCTATGTGCCTCAAGGTTTTGGACGCTACGGAGATCAAGTTCATTCCTGGCGGGAAGGGCGGGTTCGATCACATCTTCCGGATCGTTCAGATGAGCCCCTATCAGGTTGAGCAGGAATTCGGGATGTTGCCTCCGAAGTACGCCACCTGGAGTCTATCACAAAAGATGGACTTGGCCTCCAAGGCCGAATTGGTGGACTACTGGTGCCGAACAGAGATGGAGATCGAGCAGCCGGTTATTGGTCCGGATGGGATGCCAAGATTCAATCCCGTCCTGGGACAGCCGGAGGTCTACACAGTCAAGAAGGAAGTGATCCAGCACGCCCTGACGTACTCGGGCGAGGTGATGTGGCCATTGGCGATCGCTGATGGGTACGAAGATCTCCCCTTCGAGATTGGCAAGTTCAAACCTACAAGGAAACTAGACCCTGTTGGGTTCGACAGCATCATCCGACCTTTAGAGGGAACTATTGATTTCTTGGAGAAATCTGTCAACCGTAGGATGCATCAGGTCAAGGTATATACCGGGATGCCTATGGTTGCGAGGGTAGCGGCGGGCCGTGGAGTAGACATCGACCCCGGCCTAACCAAAGTTGTGGAGTTGACCCCGGACGAGAGTCTAGAGTTTCCCAAATGGCCCGGCAACCCGCCGGATGTTGATCAGCAAATCAACTACCTAAGGGCCAGGCTTCAGCAGTCCGGGTTTGCAGATGTGATGTTTGGATCGGGGACCGGACAAGTCGCCGGTTACGCCCTGTCCCAGATGGGAGACCAGAACCGCATTCGGTTGGAGCAGCCGGTTCGGCATCTGGAGCGGATGTGGTCGGAATGGGGCCGGAAGGTCCTACGGCTGATTGCAACCTTTGGTGCCGGCTCGATGATACGAGCCTATGGGCGGATGCGAGGCAAGGACTTCGTTGAGCAGATATTTGGGCAGGAAGTATCCGAGTATCTGGTGCGGGCCTATATCAAGCCCAAGTTCCCTAACGATCAGGTACGCAACCACGCCATGGCGACGCAGGCCGCCCCTTGGCTGTCTCCTTGGACGATCATGGAGCGGTACCTGGACATTGAGCAGCCGGATGATGAGGTTGACAAGCTGATCCAGTGGCAGGCAACCCAGCACCCAGCCTTCAAACAGTATGCCGTCATGGCGGCCCTGAAGGAAGCGGCTGATGAGGGCGATGAGATTGCCCAGCAAGTCCTGGTGATGATGCAGCAGGGACAGTTGTCTGGGGAGCCTGGGCGGCCCAAGGAGCCTAGCAACCCTGAGCAGATGATGGGCGGGATGGGGTCGACTGGCCAGCCAACTAGGCAACAGGCAGGTGGGGAAGCCCCAGGCCAGGCAGCCACGGACATGATGGATGCTCTGGCGAATGCGGCTCCTGGGATGCTGACAGGAGGAGTTCAGTGAACAATCTCGCACGGATGAAAGGCAACTACAAGAAGGCCCTGAACATGCTCAAGGGCCAGGCCGGGATGGCAATGGACCCGGATCTTGACTTCTATATGAAGATATCTCCGGACAGCATCAAGACTCTGCGAGAGCATTATGGGGATGAGCAGGTCGAGCGGTACTTGATCGACATGGAGAAAAGGAAGGCCCACAATGCCAAGGACAACGGGTGATTTTGCACCTGCCTATAAGTCGTCTAGGCGCACGACGACTACACGTTCACCAAGAGGCACTACGTACACTGCGCCAAGGACAACAAGCCCTAGATACTTCCGGGATGAGACTAGATCAGATGTTCCAGTTCTGCCTGGAGAGAGGGCTGATGTCATCCGCCCGAGCAGCCTGACCCCCTTTGGAGAGGTCAGTCAATGGCGTCGTTCCTATTTAGGGACCTCAATGAGCCCCGATTGGTGGAACCAGGAAGCAGTGAACTGGAGTGGTGGCCCTTCCCAATATACCCCGCCCGAGATTATGGGAGGGAAGATGCCAGGTTTTATGCCCCCCAAAGAGTACCTTGGGGGAGGTGGGGGTGATGGGGGCTGGGGTGGCGATGGTGGGGGCGGAGGTGCTGCGCCTACCATCTCGTGGACAACGGGGACCTATCAGGCTGCGGGGCCGAATGTCCCGGCTTGGTGGAAGCCTTGGGTTCCGACCGATCGTGCCCTGATGGACCAGCCGGACGTAGCCTGGACGGTGATGGCGAATGCCCTGATCCCCTATCTATCTCCAGAGGACCAGGCGAGGGTTGCAAACCAACTGTACACGGTTTGGGGGAAGGATCTTACCCCCTACTCCCCTGAGTCTGTGACGGGCGGAGATGCTTGGGAGGAAAGAGACTTTGCCTTCATGGAAGGACGTAAGCAGGACACGTCATACTTCATGGGAACCCAGCGATCGCAGGACGCTATCCAAACCCTGTCTAATCTCATTGCATCCGAGGCTGGAGGGGATGCAAGCAAGTTGGGGGCCGGGTATCGGTGGCTCCAGGACGTTCTGGGTGGAGTGACATCAACGGGCGGAGGCAAGACACGCCAATCCTACATGGAGATGCTCTCTAATGTGGATCCTTTGCTAGCTACGGCTAAGGGTGGGGAGTTGGGTGCCTATGGTCCTCTCGGACAATCCCTAACACAGCCCTATTTTACCAATTTCAATCTACGACCTACGACCCAGGCCGGGACGTTTGGCCGGGCTCGTGGTTCGAAGTACCTATATTTCTAGCCCCAGGAGGCTGAGATGAAATACGAGTACAAGATTACCCGAGTGACGGCTACCAACAACATAGAGTCAGAGAAGAGTCTGAACGAGTTTGGTATGGACGGATACAAGGTTGTTGCGTGGGCTCCCTTCAACATGGACGTGGTGCTGGTCCTGATGAAGGAAGTTACCCAACCTCCCCGCGCACGGCAAGTGACGGTCGAAGCTCCCAAGGAATAACCTATGCCGCTCAAACAATCGAGATTTCCTCGACTGGATCCACGCTCCAAGGAATTCAGGGACGTTGCTACGGGTCGGGGGATAAAGGGGCCTGGTGATCCGGGGCCAAAGAGACGGCCCGCGGATTCTCTTCTTCTTCATCCCGCCCAGGGGGCTCCTCCTGCCCAGGGGGCATGGTCTCCAATGTCCTTGGTCCGGGGAAAACCCGGCCCGCGGGTCGGAGAGATTCCTATGGAGGCGGAGGCGGCCCCACCCGAACATGCTCAGATCCCAGAAGCGATTTTGGCGGGCGGGCACGTCATTCGTCCGGCAGGTCCTCAGAACTGGGACGTAGTGGAGATCAACAACCAGATTTCACAGATGGAGGCGGAGGGGAACCTAGAGGGGATTGAAAACTCAGAACGGATGAGGGAATACCAACATCTGGTGACACAAAGGGGGGTTCTTCGAGAAAATGGGTGGCTGAACTTCCCATCGGCGCTGGGCATCACAGGACGACCGCCGGCCTCGGGTGAGAGTGTTTATCTGTACCATCGAGGAGAGACGGAACTAAGAACATTCTCCGTACAGCCTTTTGAGGATCGGGATCTATTACAACATGCCGGCTCTTTGTGGAACCGCCTAACCTTCAATCGGATGCAGGACTGGATTGAGTTGCGTAGGCGGAACCCTGTCGTAAACTTCCTCGTAAAAACGTCCTCCATTTCTTGGCGTGGGCTCATAGTGGATTGGTCTCTTATCAAGAATGCGATTCCTGGTATTTTGAGGACGTATTTTCAGCCGGCCTACACTTTGAGTGCCGAGCCGCGTGCGTTGATAAGTGGGCGGGCCGGCGTCGGAGAAATACGTCAGGAGCCAATAGAGCAGGCTCCCTTTGTTGAGAGACTAGAAGAAGACGCGGGGTGGCAGACGTTCTCGCAAGATGTAACCAACTTCGTTGGATTGCTGGAAGCCGAGATTCCGGCTGCTATTGTGGAGGTGGTCAAGTCCGTCTTTAGTGAAGAGGTTGAATCTCCAGTGCCCCATGACGAACTGCTTGGGGTATCTCGCCATCATGTGATAAATCAGATCCGAGCGGACGACCTGGATGGGGCTCGTCAGACGATGTTGTTGTCGGGCGTCTCCCCGGAGATGACCGAGGAGATTATCCAAGAATCTGTTGAAATCCGGGATGCCCCACTTCGGCGCATGGAGGATATTCAGGACCTTGTGGACCAGTACAATCGATGGATGGACCCCAAAAGCATAATTAGGTGGACAAGCGGGCGTCAGGCACAAGATGAAATGAACGCTCTGTTTGAGAGGGGATCTGCGGCGGTTGGGGCCTTGCGGGACTCGTATGATCCCGAGTTCCATTCGGTTGGAATGGGTGGATGGACAGCCAGTTACATGTTTTTGGCGGACGGCCAGGAGCGATGGGAGGCCGATAACCGAAACATCTGGTTATTCATTCTTCAACAGGGACGCTTGCCTGGCCAAGACGAGATGCGCCAGCTTACGATGGTCAATGCGGACCAAGGTCTGGAGTTTGCTTGGCAGGGCCTCACGGACGTATTCAACTATGTTTCCATCCCGTTTGCTGATGATATTGTAAGGTCATTGGGTGGGGCTCTTGGGAAGGGGGTTCGGGCGGCATGGGAGATGGCGGAACACGCCCCGGTCGTGGGGCGGGGATTTGTGGCTGCCCGAGAGATCTTCAGAGGGATGGCACATCTATCGGCTTCGTATGTTTGGGGTCGGTCATGGGGTGGGCGCATTATGGGCACGATCGCCCGCGCTACGGAGCGGGTGACGGGGACGGATGGGATGTTGCATGTTATTCATCGGATGTTTGATAGGACGAATCCGATGACCGGCGTCGAGCGGGTACGGTATGGCCTGACCGACAACCTGATGAGACGGTTCAGGGGACTCATTGAGAGACTAGGAACCGAAGCTGCCCCCTTTACGGAGCGGCAGTTTGTTGCAATGGTATCGGATGCCGCCGATGAGGTAGCGGAGGCTCGGCTAGTCGTTTTGCGTCGGGAGGCTGGGGCGGGACGGACTGCGGCAACTGATCTGGAACTGGTCCGCTCGGCCAATGCGTTTGCCAGTGAGCCTCGGAGCCTAGTGCACGCGCTTTCCGAACGCTTCCGGCAGAGGTATTTGGAGTTGAGAGTTCTTCCGGGGCTTGGGGGAGCACGGGGGACTCGGTATTTGGATGAGGGTCTGATTGCTTGGGCGTATCACCAAACCAACGAGCCGGCCACGATTGGGAGAGTGCGTCGAATTCTGAGAGAGCTAGGTCTGGATAGTGTTGATCCACAACAACTATTTCGTGACTTCTCAAGAAACATAGATAACGTTTGGGATCTTCACGGGATCCCTGAGGATGCGATTGGTCGGCTCGAAGGTGTGATGGTGCGCCCTTCATCCAACGTTAGTGGCTTGGTACGGGCGATGGTGGCTATCAACGACACCTATCAGGGGTTCATGAGCTTCTGGACGACAATGGTGCTGAGAGCCCGGCCTTCCTTTGTCATCAACAACATCATTGATACCTACTTCAAAGCCATCATCACGGGCTCAAACCCTTTCCAGTCCTTGGACACAATTCTGGCCAGATTCCAGGAACTTGGGACCTTCTTCCCCGAGGATCTTAGGATGGTCCTACATTCGACCCAACTTGGGGGCCGTAGCCTAGAGGATCTGGCACTCGAGGGCCGTCTACCAAGGAACTTCGTAGAGTGGTTCCGCATGGGTGCTGAGGAGGGAGTGCGCCACGGACGGATACCGGCCTGGAACGGCTGGCTTGGAGGTTTAGGGGCCATCTGGGAGGGGACCGAAGTCACCGCCCGAGCCGCAACCTACCTGCGCCTGTATGAGACTGATGTTTCCATCATGGCACACCATCTGGATAATTGGCTTTCCGCCGCTCTTCTTGAGAGTCAGGCAGATCCGGTGGCATCGGCCCTGTTGAGAAGCCTTCGTTATCGGGTGAGTAGGAGTACGACGGGGTACGGGATTGCCAACCCGTCCCGGATGACAGAGGTCCTGGATCTCCTTGCCGGGTTGAGGACCCGAGGCCGTGTCCCCCTGATCCTGAGCGAAGACCTGATGAACCGGATGATGAACCTGTTGGGGAACGACCCCAACGCCCGTGCCGCCCATGCCGTGATTGAACAGGGCGTCCGGGACATCCTTCAGCAGGGTGGGACGCCGGAGGAGATTGATCGTTCCATAGGGCAGTTGTTTGATGACATCCTGGCCGGCTTCGAGGAGGATCAGGCGGCCCAGAACTTGCAGAACCTCCGCAACATGCCAGGTGCTGACGTGCCGATCGATCCCGAGAGGATGAACGGGGCGGCCAATGCTGTAGACGATGCGATGGAGGCTGGGACCCTCCCGGAGGTGCCCCCAGACGCTCCACCTCCTGAAGCCCCTGCACATCCTGGGCCGACGCAGAATGTGAGACCAGCACCAAGAGAAACTCTCACCCGCTCATGGCGCGCTGGACATCGACAAGCCGAGATTACCTTCGCCTCTGATGTTCAAAGGGATCTCTATGATGCCGGCTCCAAACTTTCCCGGACCATGCGGGGGCAGAATCCTCTACCCGCTTCGGAAGCTCGGGCGGCCATTGCGAGTGTTGCTGGGCGGTTAGGTATAAGCGAGGATGACGCGTCTGCTCTTGCCACCCGTGTATATCGGGATATTCGAGATCAGATGCGAGGCATTGCAGACGGGGAGGCTAGGGTCGTTGTTGACAATGTAGGCTTGCCTTCAAGGGCGGCTGTTGAGGCCGCGCCCACGGCCATCCCCGAAAGGATCAGGGTTGAGGGACCCACTGGCGTATGGGAGGGAACCAGGGGGGAAGCACAGGCAGAATTACAGCGCCTAGAAGACATCCTCCTGGGCGAGGGAGCATACGAGGAGGGAATGCAGGAATTCTACCTCATGAGAGAGGATGCCCGCCTTCTGAGAGAGGCATTGGATGCTATGCCCGCCGCCCCAACAGCCGCCCCAGAAGTTACCGTAACTCCGGCAGCGGCCCCGGAGGCTGTCGACATTCCTCCTGGGCGGAACCTTTTGGATGAGGCTGATGCTGGCTTGCGAGATGACATAGGTCGTCTGCGGGCGGATGGTAACGAGGCGGGGGCTCAGCAGTTGAATGAACTCTTTAGTGAGGAAGGGCCATCTATCCGAAGGGACGCAGCGAGGGCAGGGGCGCAGATGGGACGGACATCCGCCGCCCTATCGAACCTGCGGGCCGATCTCAACGAGGCAGCCCAGGGGGCTTTGCAGGCGGCAAGGACGGCAGCCGATGTCACGGCATCTCGACTGGCCCTAGAGCAGGCTGCTCAACTGAACTTGCAGTCGTTGTATCTGGGAGATCTCGATCTAGCTCTTGGTCGGTTTGCCCGAGTTGGAGACCACCGAAATTGGGTTTTGGCCTGGGCGCTCAATGTCCCCTACTCCCCTCGTACGCGGAACATGCGTTGGCGACAGGTCTATGAGATCATCGCAGGGGAGTACCGGGCCGCAGACACCATTCTCACAAGAGCCCTGGAGGAGTCCCAGCATCTAATGCAGGCAGATCCGGCGGCCTTTCAGGCCCTGGTTGAATCCGGCGAACTGTTTACGCCGCGATCGTTCTTGGAGGCGGCGGGCTATACGATAGAACTAAACCCTGATGGGTCGTTGAGAGTCCTTTCTCATACGGGTGGGGCATTTACGACGGTCTCATCGACTTGGGGTTCCGTACCTAATGAGTTTCTCCGGGGCCTTGGATTCAATGGAACCGCTGCCAGCCCCGAAGTTGCTACCTGGTTGGATACACCGGTGCGGACGCTTCGGAATCAGCAAGGGGAACTCCTAGGGGCCGCGGAACTCATTGCCAGAGAACAGGCCGAGGCCGCCGAGCGGATCGCCAGGGCAACCAGGCCGGTTACGGTTCCGGAAGCACCCCCGCCCCCGTCCCTACGTCAGATTGCAGATAGGAACCGGGAACTAGCTGAACATCAAGGGCTAAGGGTTGTCTACCATGGGCAACCTGACCCAAGTGCCCAGCCGGGAAGATTTGGTAGATTTGGCGGAACTCTAACGGACGCCGAAGGATATGCCGGACTACGGGTTGGAACGTGGACGGATCACCAAGAGAGAATACGGGTTGCCTATGTAACAGAGCAACAATACCAAGATGGTCGGCGGGCGGCTATTCGGTATGAGTTTGAACATGGTCAGGGTGTCAACAATGTAACGGTTGCGCCCGGACCGGACTATGAGAGAAGACTTCAGGAGGCCATTGACGCGGCCACAAGCCGAACGGATCAACCCTACCGCTATGTCCTGTTCCCCGAGGGATCTGTAGAGTGGTTGCCGTTGGATGCGTCCCCGCCTGGGGTTCAGGCTCCTGCTCCCGAGGTAGCCCAGGCTAGAGCGGCGGCACAAGCATCGCTACAGGCTCGACAGGAAAACCTGAGGCGGGGTGTATGGGGAGAGATGATAGGGCCGAATGTTCAGGAGCCCTTCAGTTTTGACAGCGGTCGGAGTGTCAACGATCTGTATGGGGGACAGAGACTTCCTGATGGACGAATGGCGACTGATTCATTCGATAACTTGGCTGAACATCTTCGGATGCGGATGCACGCCTATGCGGCGGCTGGTGACTTTCGTCGGGAAGCACAGATCGAGAGGCATCTTGAGGAACTAATCTCGGCGTGGGAAGCCCGTATTATGAGAGAGGCCGAGCGCGAGGGCATCCCGATGGGGCTTGGTAGTCGTCGGTTCCGATATCCTAGCCGGGAGATGATGGACCCGAACGTGGTGGCTTACTTCCGGGCTCTGGACGACCAAACAGCCTTCGTCAATCAGTTCCGTCAATTGACGGATGACATACGCTCTCACATTCGTAATCGAATGGTTGAGGGGGATGTCCTCTTCCGTCAGCTATCTCCTGAGCAGCAGACCCTCATCCAACGCATTGGGCGTGGCTACGTCGAGAACATGGCGCTTGGTGAAGAGGCCGTCATGAGTGGGGGCGAGTTCTTGGGTCGCAACTATCGGGGCGTCCTCGAAGAGACCAACCGTATCTTCATCGGCTACCATCAGTTCTCTCAGTTCGACCGGATGATGAAGAATGTCGTCCCGTTCTGGATGTTCCCATCCCGATCGATCCCATTCTGGTTGGGGGCCATGGTTCACGATCCAGAGTTGGTTGGATGGTACCTACGGTACATGAGCAACACCAGCATGGTCGCCTGGCAGCACGGCTTTGCAACATCCAGGGGGGAACCGCTGCCGTCCATGCGGGGCCTGATCCCCTTGGGGAACGGGATGTGGTGGAACCCGACTGGGCCGTTATCCATGCGCTACGTCTTCCCAAACCTGGATTACTACGATCTTCAGGAGATGACCGACCAGGATGTAGGGTTTGGGACTATCGCAACCAGCATCGCGTTGCGTTCCCTGTCGATGTTTGGGGCATCCCCATCGCCTTGGGTGCCGCTTCTCTTCCGGGTTACGGGGACGTTGGACGCTGACATCTACCAGCCGATGGGTTTGCTGCCCCAAGCACAGCTTATCCCACCGGTTGCTAATGCCCTTCTGAAGAGAGTGGCCCGGCAGACGACATTTGGTCGTTTGGCGATGGAACTTTTGGATCCCGACGCATCCTACATCGACTTCCTAGTCGAGCAGCAGATCCTAATCAGCTTCCTGGAGCAAATTGCCGATCCAAGCATGACGGACGCTCAAAGGTGGGCGCTTCTGGATACGGCACAGAATGCCTTGGACATGTATGCTCGGGGCGAGGACCCGGCGGCCCAGAGGCTATGGGAAGAAGCCTACGGCCATATTCAGACGGATGACTGGTTGACTGCGACTCTGGGCTACTTCACGGGGATCTATCCAAGAATGCACACAGACGCGGATGCCCGCCTACTCTACACCAGGGCCGAGAATGCCCGCCTGCGGTGGGCTGCCAACGATGTTCTTGGGGCGCACATGTTGGAGCTACCGAAGGATATCGAGCAGATGTGGGGCATCATCACCAGCCGCATCAATGACGTGCCAGCGAACTACGCCGCCAACCTCTATACGGCTTTCTCCTGGGTTCGGGTTCCGTCTGGATCAGAGCCCTATGACCCGACCCGAGAGAGCCCCCAGGCATATTATGATCGGGTCAGTCGGGTTTCCTCATCCTACGAGTCTGTGGATGGGATGAGCTACAACGTCATCGTGGCGTTCAACATAGAATCCCAGCGCCAGCGGCATGAGTATATGGCTGAGTGGGAGCGTATTCGACAGGTGAGAGACCAAGCTCTACATGCCCTGCCGGCCGGTAACAACCCCGCGGTCGAAATTGAAATCCAGCGGCGATATGCGGCCGAGGTAGCAGACCTGGAACTGCGGTACCCCTTAGCGCCCCGTGATTGGGTTATCGGCTACAAGCCCGAACAGTTGGTCTACGAGGACTTCCGTAACCTGTGGTGGCACACCCTACTGGATGGGGCTCCGTCGTGGGATCCTGATCGGTATGAGGTCTACGCTGACTACCAGCGGGACTACCAGACGTGGCTGGACCGCCTACCTGCCATTGCGGCCCCCATGATGAGGGAGATGCAGACCCGTTTTGCTGAGGCCAACTTCATGAACGCCGCGCTCAACCGGCCGGAGGACCTAGGTCTCATGCTGGTTGCGGAGACCAATGCGGCTGGGTTGGAGCAGTGGCGGATCGAAACCGACGATATTCACTCGGCAATCAACTACGTCTGGGTTCACAACTTCCAAGAGCGGTACTACGAAGAGGTTGGGAAGGCAACAACCCCCGAGGGGCGGGAACTTCTTGAGAGGAACTTCCTACGTCAGTTTGGGCCGGATGGTCGTCCGACTGAGGAAGACATCATCGAGTGGATGCAGGCCCGGTACGGGGATCGTTTCACGGTTCAAGACATTCGGCAGGGCCTTTATGGGCGGGCCATCCTATCCATGGAAGATCGTCAGGCTCAGAATGCAGAGTTGCGGGTTGGAGAGGCCGCTGCGGGACGGGATGAGCGCATCTGGAACCTTCTCAATCGTGTCCCACCTGGGGCCGCCTACGACGACTTTATGGATACATTCCGTCGGAATGAGGGCGATGACGGGTGGATGGAGGCGTTCCGACGGACAACCTCCACGGCCGATTGGCGGAATCCCGAAGACGCCCAGCAGTTTGAGGCCATCCTAGAACGGACCTTGAGGGAGCTTGGATACAACCAGCCGGTGGGTGATGAGGAGCTTGCGAGCCGCTCACAGGCCCGAGAGGAGCAGGACCAATTTCGGGGACTTGTGACGGGGCGGCTTGGGGAGGACTTCTGGACAACCTTCAGTTGGTACATGTCCCTCAGCCAATCGGAGCGGGCCGCTGCCAGGGAGCAGGATCCAACCTTATCTGGCCTGATCGATCAATACTATGCCATGAAGGATATGTGGGGCATGTCCCATCCCGTCTGGGCACAGTATTACCTTGGTGAAGTTACCACAACTAGAGGGGGCGGAGGTGGCGGTGGAGGGGGAGGCAGGCGTGGAGGGGGTGGTGGAACCCGGACGCCTACCCGGCGTTTGTCCTACATCCCTCTGGGCTATCGTGGTGCTGCCGAGGGGCGAGAACTGCTCCAGGCCGGGAGGAGGTTGGGCTCTGGTGGGGCCGGGGGCAACTTGCCCCCATTGGGAGGGGCCAGCTTGACCCGATCGGGCGGGGGTGGAGGAACAACTGGGGGCTTATCACCAGAGGAAGAGGAACTTCTGGCCAAGATGGCAGAAGGTCAAGAAAAGGCTAAGGTTCGTAAGTAACCGTCTTGACAATAACACTTGCGCTAGGCCCATCTGGTGTGGTAGTCTAAGTGGTGAACCTTACAATAAAGGAGAAAGACGATGTTTCCGATGCCAAGAGTTGAAGGCGCTACTGGCGGTTCTGAGGGTGATAAGCCCACGGTGCCCGCCACGGGAGTTCCTGCACCTGCCCCTGTACAACCAGGCGCAGTTGGTGTAGTGGATGCCCCTGCACAGCCTGTCGATGCCGAGGCTGAGTGGAACACCCGCATGGCCAAGGAGCGGGATGCCATTGAGGCCAAGTGGAAGAGAGATATGGCTGGTCTCCAGTCCAAACTCGATTCCCAGTATTCCCGTCAATTGGCAGAGCGGGACCGCGAGATTCGTGATTTGACCTCTAGGTTGGAATCGGATCTTCTGGCAAGAATGACGCCGGAAGAGCGTTCAGCCTACGAAGCCGAGTCTCGAACGGACAAAGAGCGAAGATTGCAGGAAGAGTTGGAGCAGGAGAAGGGTGCTCGCCAAGCAGCCATCTCCATGATCAACTATGCTCAACGTCTGACCAGGTTGGGTGTCAACTTGGCAGACCTAGAGTTCTCCGACCCTGATGTATTCTTCCGTGAGGCGGACAGCCGGTTCGAGGAGTATATCCGAGACCTGCGCGCCAAAGCGGAAGCGGCACCTGCGGCCGTTGCTCCGGTCCAACCTGCGGCCCCCGTACCTGGACGCCCAACGCCACCTCAGGTCGTGACGGGAACAGGTACGCCGCCTGCACAGATGACCCCGAATGAGGCATTTGCGCAGTTGCAGAAGTTGTACTCCGAGAAGGTCGGCAGACCACTCTCCGAAGAGGAAATCTGGCGGATCTTCGAGACGGGACAACAAGACCTGAACAAACAAATCCCCGGCTTGTCTACGCCGTAAGGCGTTCTGACAAGGGGGATAAACTAGGAGACTTACGATGGCTCACGCCAATGTTGCTGCTTTGAGTGATGCCGTCAAGACGCTTTACGAGAAGCGGCTACTCAGCCGTGCTCTCCCGCGCCTTGTTCACGGCAAGCACGTCACCTCTGCACGACTCAATCAGTTTGGTGCTTACGAACTTCGCAAGTACGCCGGGCTTTCAGCCGTTACATCCGAGTTGACGGAGGGGAACACCCCCAACGAGCTGGCTAGCCCGACCGTGGCCACGACCACCATCACGCCCCTGTGGTATGGTGCTTGGCTTGGCTTCACGGACAAGATCATCATGACGGCCTACGATCCTTTGCTCTCTGAGTTCTCCAGCATCCTGGGCGAACAGGCAGGGCTGTCTGTGGACACCCTGATCCGCGACGTTCTTGAGGCTGGGGCGACGGCGGACTACGCAGGTGGGGCCACCACGACCGCTACGGTTGACTCCACGAATGACAAGATCGCGTTCTCCGACTTCCTATCCCAGGTGGCGAACCTCGACAGTGCGAATGCCATGCCCATCGAGGGTAATAGCTACTGGGTTGTGGCTCACCCCTTCACCTGGCTCACCCTGATGCAGGACTCGATGTTCGCTACGCTTATCACTCGTGAGGGCGGAGAGGCGTACCGACGTGGCGAGATGGGTAGCCTTCTGCGTTGCAAGATCTATGTGACCAGTAATGCCTATGTGAACTCGGCCGCGGGCACCAGTTCGATCGATGTGTATACGACCCTCTTCATGGGTAACGAGGCCATCGGAGCGGCAGGGATCGCGGCACTGACCCCGAACGTGAGTTTGGATGCAGGCGGTGGGGAACTGGCTGTCCAGACCGGACGCCCGCAGCAAAAACCGGTTGAACTCATCATCAATGACCTTGGTGGGACTGGGTTCGACCCGTTGAAGCAGCGTGGGACGATCGGCTGGAAGATGGTCCACAAGTCCGCGGTTCTGAATGCCGTTTGGGTCCGCGCACTAGAGCACGCAGTTAGCTCGTAATCCGGTAAGTAAGGAGATTTTGCAATGGCTAAAACCCTTCCTCCGTATGGAGATCAGTACCTAGGCGATAACCCCTGGGCCGTGCGAGTGGACGAGGTTATCATGTACCTGACAGGCCAGAACACATCGGCTGTGACCTACGGGACGGACGTGGACAGCGACGATATCGCTGTAACGGCGTCTTCGGCGGCCCAGACGGTGGGCCTGTGGGTTCTACCTGCGGGAGCGTTCGTGAAAGCGATCTATGCCAACACGGCCGACTCTTGGGGAACCAACAGCGACGATGGCAACATCACGGTTGGGGACACAGGCGCAGTGGATACGTACTTTACGGACACGCTGCTCGCCCCCTGCGCGACCGATGCCGCTGGCGTCTTCAAGACCAACGCCTTGACGCCTCCGGCCGGAAAGTTCTATGACACGGGTGCAACCATCTCCGCCACCTTCCCGCTTGCCCACTCGGCCGTTGTGACTGGACTGACCAAGTTCGTACTCGTTTGGTCTATGGCTCGATAAGGGAGGAATAATGGCTAAAACTATTCCTCCCTACGGTGACATCTACCTAGGGGACAACCCCTGGGCGGAGAGAGCCGACGAAGTCATCATGTACCTGACGGGTCGGAACACATCGGCTGTGACGTGGGGTACGGATGTCGATAGTGACGACATCGCCGTGACCGGCTCTTCGGCCGCACAAACCGTGAACCTGTGGACACTACCTGCGGGGGTCTTTGTTCACGGCATCTATGGCATCACCCCGGACTCTTGGGGAACCAGTGATGATGGAAACATCACCGTTGGAGATACGTCCAGCGTAGATACCTGGTTCACTGACACTCAACTCGCCCCGAACGACTCGGCCAACGGGCCTACGGGGATCGGTCGGCAAGCTAGCAACGCACTAGGCAAGTTCTACGACACGGGAGCGACCATCGCGGCTACGTTCCCCCTCAGCACGACTGCCTGTGATGCTGGACTGACGAAGTTCATCCTCATCTACTCGATGGCCAGGTAAAGGAGACCAACCATGTCAGTAGTGCTTATCAAGCCTGCACCAAAACTCGGTTGGCCTGCCCAAGAACTGGCTGAGGCGATGCTCTGGGAAGCCTATGGTGATGCTATCACCTACTCGGATACGTCCCCGGCCGCAATGTTCACGCTTCCTGGTAACTGCGAGGTCGTGGGTATCGGGTTTCGTGTTAGCACAGCATGGGCCGACTACATCACGGCAACCGTTGACGACTCAGATGGAAACCATCTGATCAATCTTGGTCAAGGAACCCTAGCAGACACAGATTCCAGGCCGTTCTATTGGAGGTTCGAGAAGTACACGGATACGGACTATCCCGATGGAGCGACCCTGAGTTTCGTGTGGGGTTCTGGTGCGAGTGCTGGTGTTGTTACCCCCGTGTTGCTTTACCGTCTGAATAGCGGAAAGCAGTCTTGGGTAACGGGTGCTTTCCGGTAACAATCTACCATAGTTAGGGGAGGGGACTAGGGCCAGATCCCGAGGCGGAGCTATCCTGGAGTTCCGTGTCCTCTCCCCGACAACAACCAGGAGGTTGTCCTATGAACATGGACGATAAGATCTTCACGATGCCCGTGGAGGATATCCCTGTTGAGCGTCGGGAGGTCCCCGCACGGGAGAAGAGGCCAGGTCCGACTGGTAGGGTCACCGATCCTTGGAAACGCGTGACCGATAAGGTGGCGATCGTTGCGTTCTCTAAGACGACCCGCCACTTTGCTCCATTTGACGACCCTACATGGGAAATCTGGGGTCTCAATGAGGAGTACCGCTTCCAGTGGATGAGGCGCTGGGACCGATGGTTCCAGATACACCCCTACCTCGATTTCATGCGCCAAGGCAATCCAAACGACCCTAAGCACCCGGAGTGGTTGAGAGCACAGAAACCTCTCGGGGAGCCCAAGGCATTCCCGATCTACATGCAGGATCAGTTTGCCGACGTTCCCGCATCCATCAAGTTCCCCTTAGATGAGATCGAGAGGGACCTGGGGATCAACTACTACTGTAGTTCCATATCCTATATGCTGGGACTTGCGGCCTGGATGGGCTACAAGGAAGTCGGGATGTATGGTGTCGAGATGGCCAGTGACACCGAGTACAAGTATCAGCGACCGAATGGGGAGTTCTGGATTGGCTTCATGATGGGGCGGGGAGTCAAGATACATCTGCCCAAGGAAGCCAACCTGCTACGGGGGCAGCGGTATGGGTTCGACTGGCTCCCAAACGTCGGGCGGCAGGCCATTGAGTTTGATCTGGTCCGGATGAAGAATGAAGAGGGCCAGGCGATGGCAAAGCTCAATTCCGTTCAGGGGGTCAGGAACTACTTTGCAGGACAAATCCAGGCGGCAAAGACGCCGGATGAGAAGGCCCGCTGGGAGACAGAACTTGAGAACGCCATGAAGCAAATTGAGCAATCGTTCGGAAGGCTGAATGCCGTAACGGGTGCTCGTCAGTATATCAATGGGTTGCTGAACCGTATAGATAGGCAGATTGCCCCAACCTTTGGGGCCGATGTTCGTCTATCGGAACAAGAAGGCCCGGTCCTCTACGACCCGAACGGACACAAGATTGAGGACCCTAAGAAGGAAGAGAAAGAAAAGAACCTCAAGCTGATTGAGGAGTACATTGATTACTACGACGGGGAGGAGGTCCCAGATGAGCAGCCGACGCAAGCGCCGAGCGGCAGCCCAGCAGCGGGCTGAGGAGATTCTTCGTTCCAAGGTCCGTCTGGATGGGATTGGGGAAGACCCGGCGGTCAGGGCATTCCTGACCAAGATGCCGACGGCCAAGCAGGCAGAGGCGATGGAGCTTGCCTTAGCTCTGGATCGGTACCTGATGGGGGATCAGTCAGTCCTAGAGAACCCGAAGTATGCCGATCACATCAACAAGATGCGGGCACGGGCCTCTGAGATTGAAGACGCCGAGCGTCGGTGGTCTGAGGATCCGGTGAAGTTCTATGACGAGGTTTGGTCGGACGCCGAGAAGCGGATTGCTACGGGCGATAAGAAGGCCCAAATGGAAGCTCGGGCGTCCAAGATGTATCAGGACGCTAGGACCAAGTCTGTTGCTACCAGGGAATCTAAGAAGCTGCAACTGGACTGGATGATCGCCAATGGGCCAAAAGAAGACGTGCAGTGCCCAGGGGTGGTGGAGACGATTATGGTCAATGGTACTCCGACGCCTAGGCTCCTGCCGATCCGGGTACGGATTATGCATCAGTATTACGACCTGAAGCCCGGCCACAACCTTGGGGTGCCTTCAGTCTTTGCGGACCGCTATCGACATGTGAAGACGGCAATGGATGACGAGGCCGCCCGAGAGGCCGCCCTGACTTCGGGGATGAGATCGCGGGACTTAGAGGCTGAACAGGATAGGATTTCCGTCCGGCTTGGGACGGGTAGGGACCGCCAGTATCAATCACAGATTTTGGCGGTGGATAACGCGAGGTGAGCAAATGGACTGGAAGCCTTACTTTCACAATGACAGCACGTTGACGGGGGCAGGGGATACGCTCCCCGTTCCCACTGGGCGAATCCTTCACATCACTGGGGTCCATCTGAAGTACACAGCGTCCGATACGGTAGGGAACCGGACCCCCGTGGTTCGGATGACAGACTCGGATGGGGACATCGTGTTGGAGGTTCGGGGTGGAGCGGTGCTAGCTGCGTCGGCGGTTCGGTTCTACAACTTCGGGACCAGCCTTGCCGACCAGACAGCCTTCGTAGACACTGACCAACTGACCAATACCCTGCCGGACGTTTGGTTGCCCGAGGGCTGCAACCTGGTTGTGTTAGAACAGTCGGCCCTAGACCCTGGCAGCGACCTGATGGAACTTCAGGTCTTTGGCGAGATCGCCGGATACGAGGCGTAACATGGCCGCTGACTATGAATGGAGACCCTTTCTATACTCGGACACAGCAGCTGGGGCGGCGGATGGGGAATGGGTGTTTGGGACATCCAGCGCCCCGACTGACGGGAACCTGATCTACCTGATTGATTCCATTCGGATACAAATGACTGCCACGACAGATACGGCAGGGAACCGTAGGCTCCAGGTCATCTATCAGGACTCAGATGAGGACCCTATCTTCCGAGCGGTGTCGGCGGTCAATCAGGCGGCGGCGGACAGTGCTACGGCGGGTAGTGGAGTTCGATACTACAACTTCTTCGTTGGGGGCCAGGATATGACCTCCTTTGTCGATACCGACCATCTGACCCGAACGCTACCGGACATCATCATGCCGAACCACTGGTCGATGAAGATCCTTGACTGTGACTCGATCGCGGCGGATTCGGACAAGCTGGAGATATTCGTCCTGGGGAGAGTAGCGACCGTCCGCTCTGTGACGACATAGGGAGTAAGATGATGCGTAGAGTTCGTCGATCAAAAGGTATAGCTGCGGCCGCTTGGGCACCTACGGATCTTGTGGGGCTTGTCTTGTGGCTGGACGCCAGCGAGATAACAGGACTGGCGAATAACGACCCCGTCGCCTCCTGGAGTGACCTGAGCGGCAACGCTCGTCATGCCACTCAGACCACTGAGGCCAAGAAGCCGATCTACATGACCAACCAGCAGAATGGCCTACCGGGGGTAGATTTCGACCGCACCAATCATGGGATGCTGGTCGATTTTTCTACGGGAGTGAGCGCACAAGACTACACCTTCATCTTTGCTACCAAAACAGAGACAACAAATGTAAACGCGGATCAACGGCTCTTTGACTTTCAGACCGGGAGGTTCATTGTCTCTAGTGTTACGGCGACAGTCGGCTGGGTCGGCTGGATCACTCTTCCGGAGGGATGGAACAACGCCGTTGCGGCAACCAATGCCGTTCAAATCCTCTCGTTTGTTTTTGATGATGCGGGGGCAAGCGTCTTCCGTGATGGGGCGTCCATAGCGACCGGTAAGGCGTGGGCGCAGAAGGCTCTTGGGGGGACGGTGGGTATGGGGCGCGAGTATGACATGACCCAGTATGGGTTCGATGGTCAACTCTATGAGGTCGTCGTCTACACGGGCGCACTCTCTAGTGCCAACAGGGGCCTTGTGGAAACCTATCTATCCGACAAGTGGGGCATAGCATTAGCATAGGATGGGCGCATGACCGAACCGACCGCAACTCGACAAGCATTGAGACGGGCAATCGCCCTGAAGGCCAGGATGCCATTCTTCCTTGCCTATGGGGACACGGATGTTGCCTTAGCTGATCCCACGTCCGCAACTATCCAGACGACGGACGTGATCTACGCTCCGTCTCTAACCCAAACAGAGAACTTCTGGCAGAATGCCTGGGTATACGTTTCCGATTCGGCCGGGGTCTACGGCACAGAGCGGCGTATCCAAGCGTTCGAGCGAAGTGGGAACAAGATCATCCCCGAGTGGCCGTTTGATACTGCTCCGGCTGCCGCAGACCGTATTGAGATCTATCACATCTGGCCTCCTTCCCAGATCAACTCTGCTATCAACGACGCCCTCGAGGAGGGTGGGGAATACTGGCCCGCCCAGACGGTTGATGAGTCTATGATTGTGGTGGAGGACCGGCTGGCCTACGATATCTCTGGCTTATCCGTGACACCCTGGAAGATGCTTCAGATACGGGTAGAAAGATCCAGTAAGTCAGTTACAGGAACGTGTACGTCTGCTTGTACCTCTGCGGTGGTTGGGGTCGATACGGACGATGACCTGTCGGGGATTGATACGGATTGGTACGTCTCGATCTATGATGGCCCTGGAAAGGGTCAGGTTCGCTCTGTCATCTCTGGGGACACCTTGACTAACCTCATCACGGTAGGCAACTCGGCGGCAACCTATTTGACGACGGACGCCGATTCAACATCGAAGTACCGCTGGTGGGATGCGGACGAGCAGTGGCACGACTGGGTAAGCCTGCTTGGCATCCACTTCAACCGCAAGGATTATCCGGACAAGATGTATCTCCAGAATCTTATGCCGAGCGTGTATGGGTTCCGGTTCCGGCAGACGTATCTTGGGTGGCCATCAGCTCTGTCTGCGGACTCGGATGTGACCTCAGTACCGAAGGAGTTTGTAGTCAACAAGGCTCTGGCGACCCTGCACGACAGCATGATTGGGGACAACCGGGTTGATCGGACGATGCATGGGGGGACGGCAGAATACTACGCCGATCGGGCTGCGGAGTACGCTAGGCTCCATCGACGGCGTGTGCTGGCGGGCTCGCTATGGCAGGATGAAGATGAAGATGGAACACACGTCTCTTCGGCGGGTGATGATATAGGGAACCCCTTGGGGTGGTAAATGGATGAGAAGCGTGGCAACATCCACCTGAATGGCAAGGACTATCGGATCGATCTAGCTTCGTACAAGGCTAGGGACGTTACCGATTTCTCCCCACGCTCATCGACACCTGGGGGCGGGATCGTGTTTGGGGAGATGGGACTGTATCAGGTCTTGGTCATGACGGACTGGAGCCGGGGCTTTGGGTTCCAGTGGATGACCGAGGCTGGGGCTGCCTCCGGCTACCTGCGGACGACGGGCAATCTAGACACCCGACATATGGGCCTTGTAACACTCATGACCCAAGCGACTGCCAGCGATACGGCGGCCGAGCAGAAGAACGGCTTCACCCTATTTGATGATCACCTGTTCGCCTGGACGGACAAGGGCGGCCGGGTGTCTGATACAGCCTTGGCCGACACGGCAACCCCTACATGGACAGAAGCCGAGCCGCTAGCCACCTCCGCTGCTATCCATACTGGGTGGTCGAATGGGAAGTACCTGTTCGCCTTTGTTGATGATGAGCAGCCCTACTACACTACCAACCCGACTTCTGCCGCCACCGATTGGACGGGGGCCGGGGCTACGACGGCTCAGATCGATACCTATTGGATCCAGCATCATGACGGCTTTGTCTACTCTGGTCGGCAGTTGAATGCCAGTGGTCTCTTGGGCAACCAGGTTCACTACTCAGATGCGGTGGATTTGTCGGATCTATACACCGTAGCATCGGATGATCCCAATGTCCTATATGCGGGGATAGATGGAATGCAGATTCTTGGGGCCTTCTCCTTCCTTGGAGATATAGACTTTCGTCGTCCTGATGGTCTTTGGAAGATGGACCGGGACAAATCGGCTATCCGCAAGGTCTTGGATTACGGGGATCAGACAAGTTCTGAGAACTTTGCTTCCGGGGCGATTTACAATAATGCCTACGTCTACCCTATCCGGAACACCTTGTACTCCTGGAACGGAATGCGCGTCACCAACATCACCCCGCCCAGGCTGACCGAACAGTTCCCCTACACTACCTACGGCCGGTTCCGGAACTTCGTGACTGTAGGCTCCTATCTATTCATGACGGCCAGGACCAACGAGACGACCTACACCGAGAGCATTGTGGTATGGGATGGGGTTGGTTGGCATCGCCTAATGGATCCAATTACGGATGGTGACGGATCGGTCACGGCCATGTATTTCGACACGTCCCGGAACTACCTCTGGTATCACGTTACCAAGGCGGCATCGAACTTGACCTCTTATATCCCCTTCCAGGACA
>Ga0209518_1001254_pt1 | contig 28345 bp, 26 predicted proteins | sample RifGroB1_FD_183993 | JGI IMG/M metagenome (GOLD analysis project Ga0209518, IMG submission 183993) | Groundwater microbial communities from Rifle, Colorado, USA - Groundwater B1 (SPAdes) (version 2) | ecosystem: Environmental > Aquatic > Deep subsurface > Groundwater | place: Rifle, Colorado...
CGTCAGCCGTGAGTGCTCGATGGTGCCCTGCTCATCTTGGTCAGGTCGATCGGCGGGGTACTCCGCATCGTAGAAACACACGCGACCACTCACGACGCAGTGCGAAACGTGCGAGCGCTTGGCCTTGGACGAAAGCAGAACGAACCCTGCATCGACGTGGGGCGTGCCCATGCTCAAGCTGCAATGATCCGCTCGGATCAATCCGTTGATCGCGAACATCCCACGATCGGCCGTCGCACCCGTCCATGCGAAGTTGATGTCTTGCAGAACGAGTTGCCCGTCTTGGAGCGTGACCCCGTACTCCGTGGCGAGGAGCGAGGCCCCGTCGACCGTGATGGTCGGGCGTTGAAGTGTCGTCGCAGTGGCGTTCGTGTGCTTCACAGCCCCACGGATCGTGAGCGTGAGCCCTCGGCCTGCACGAGGAGCGATGATCTGCGGCGCGGCCAGCGTGTAGGCGTGGCTCCCAAACACCACGATCTCCGCGCGCTCCGGGCGGTTCGCGTCGACGATGCTCGCGAGGTGCGCAAGAGCGTCCTCCACCCCGCTCGCGCCGTTGAAGTCGCCGACATGCGTCACACCGTCCCCCACGGTGTAGGTGACGGTGTCGAGAGAGCGCAGGCTCTTCGTGCGCTCGAGACTGAGCGCGCTGTCGGGATCGAGTGGGCGGACCGGGCGAGAGAACCAATCCCACGTGCCCGAGGCGTTCGCCCCCTTGATGTCCTGGATCTGGCGCGCGAGCGCGCGCAGCGCAGGATAGACCTCGTTCACGCCGACCGTGAGCCCTTCGCGTCCTGTCGAACGATCGAAGTCGCCGATGGCCCCTGCACCGTCCTGCGTCGAGCGCTGGTACGGCGCGTCACCCTCGAGCGCGAACGTGCGCACGTCCGTGATGTCACCGCCGGCGACGACAGCCCCCGTCCAGTTCACGTCGGCTAGATCGATCCACTCATCGGATGGAGCACCGGTGAAGCGCAGCTCGAACCCTGGAAGGTGTCTCGTCGGCTCGTTGCTGATCGACTCGGAGTCGAGGCCCGGATCCCAGAACGCCCTGTTATCCGACACGCCGTCGGCGTAGGTGAAACGCATCTGGACGCGGTAAACGGCGTTCGGTTGGCCGACGAAGTCGAGCGTCTGTTGGGCGTTGCCCTCGAGATTGCCGTCGTCGTCGTCGCCCCCGACGAGCTGTCCGAACGTGACATTCGTTCCGAGGTTCTCCGCGCCGAGTGCGAGCGACAGTGCTGCACCACCCCCACCGTTGTTCAGGCTCACGACGATGCGCGACGTGGGGGGCGCCTCCGGCTCGACAGCGAACCCCCGCACGAGATAGTTCTCGCTCTCGCCGAGAAGCAGCTCTCGAGCCGTGCGACGGAACTCGCCGAGGACGAGGAAGTTCTCGGCTACCTTGTCCGGGATGTCGACGCGCTCTTGCGCGGTCCACTGCACGATCCTCATAGGGTGTGGATCCTTTCACATCTTCACGGACACGTCCACCCGTGTACCCGCCGGCCGCACTTGGTCCAGCAGGCACCTCACGGCGCGAAGAGGGTCCGACAGGTACGCGTAGCGGTCTTGATCATCACGGATCGTTTCGTCGTCCGCGAGGTAGTGATAGGAGATTGTCGGGTCGGCACCATAGGCCGTATAGTCCACCAGAACCGCCGTGCCGATGGCACCTGGACTAGCCCCCAAGGTGATCACATTGGTCCCTGGTACGAACACACCGCCACCGGCGTAGAAGTTCGTGACCCCGTCTCGCCGACCGCGTCGCGTCGGGATCGTGTCCAAATAGACGCCGTTCACGGTGCGGAGCTGGACGGGCACTCCCCCGAAAGACACTTCCACCGCGTTGAGCCCGGTTGTCAGCTCCGGGTGGCCGCCTGTCAGGATGAAGCGCCCGCGAACGCTCGTCGCGAGCGCCACCTCGATCGCCACGAAGATCTGATACGGGTCCGAGACGAGTCTCTCCCAGATCTCATAGCTCGTGGTGTTCCCCATCAAAGCCTCGAGCACAGTGTCGAAGGCGTCGACGGTGGTCTTCGGAAGGTACCCCAACGCTCGGATGATTCTCCGCCACGTCGTGTCACTAATACCCGGGCATTTCCGAAGCCCGAGATTCCGCCCGATCACGTTGAGATCTTCTCCGATCGCGAAGTCCACGAAGAACCCGCGTCGAGTCAGATCGATCGCAGAGGTGTTCTGCGCCAAGTCGATCACGAGCGCCCCGACGGGGTGTGCGATTGCCTTCGTACCGTCGACGGCCCGAGTCAGACCCGTGAAGGCGAAAGGGGCGGCCGACGTGCGGCCCGTTGCAGTGACGATCTCACCATTGATGAGCAGCCGAGCGTCGCTCGCTCCATCGGTGTACTCACCGAACCGAAGCGTGCTTTCTACGGCCATTGAGCCCACTTCCGCGGCCGTGAGCACAGAGTCGAGCCTCGTCACAGCTCGCCCTCCGGCTAGGTTCACCTCGCCGAGGATGCCGTCCAAAATGGCGCGTAGAAGCCCCACGTCACCCTCCCGACAGAATGCGAGGCCCTACAGACCAAGGAAGCGACCATTTGCTGCGACAGCTCACCACGGGATACTCGTTCGCGTGCTCCCGTACGTCGAGCGCGTTGAGGAGATCTACGACACCGCCCGATGTGGTCACACGAAGATCATACACGCCATCGTCGAGCGCCGGCATTCCGACGTACGCCCGATTCAATGACACGTCGAAACGAGGATCGAAGATGTATCCGGTCCCTACAGCCGCCCCTGCCTTGCGGATCTCCACCTCCATGTCGTCGGCGAAGTTCGTGCCGAGGATCAAGACAATCGTACCCCCCTCTCGATCGACGATCTCGGGGGACACACCGATCAACGTCGGCGGGGGTGCCGCGGAGCCCGACCCCCACGGCCCGCCAGCTCCCCACGGTCCTGTACCCCAAGTCATTGGCTACCATCTGGCGCGATCGGCGCCGGCTCAAAGTCGTCGGTCACGTGCGAGCCCGCCTTGCGGCGCGCACGTCCGGCAGCCTTCTCCGACGCCGTGGCGGCTCGCTCGACGAGCCGCGCTCCGGGCTCGCATCTGCGCGTCGTGATCGCGTCGGCCGTGGTCGGCTGCTCAAGCTCGGTCACGACCTCGCGCGCAAGGTACCCCAGCCGACCGGCCAGCTCAGTCGCGAAGTCGGCGTCAGCGACGATCACGTTGTCCACGATCCCGTCGGCCTTGATCAATGCGAAGCGTCCCATCGTCGCTCCTCCTTCAAGCCCAGTACTCGAGGATCACGATCCCGTCGGAACCCGCGCCGCCAGCGGCGCCGCCGCCCCCCGCGCCTCCCGTGCCCGAGCCCGCACCGCCACCGCCGCCACCGCCGCCACCACCGCCGCCGCGGCCGTTCGTGCCGGCTGCACCAGGGGTGACCGGCGAGGAGCCGGCAACGCCGTCACCGGCACTGTTCGCCGCACCACCGACGCCGCCGAGGTAGGCACCTCCCGACGTCGACGTGGCCGCGGCCTCGCTGCCCTGCGCGATCTCGTCGCCGAACCCGCCCACCGCGCCACCGCCACCGCCGCCGCCACCGCCGTGCGTGCCGCCGCTCTGCGCGCCACCGTCTGTGTACCCCGGATAGTCGGGGTTGTTGTTCGTCGAGAGGATCGGCCCGCTGATATAGGCGACGAGCGGGCCGCCCTGCGAGCCATTGACCCCAGCGTTGCCTCCGCCGCCGCCGTTGAGGGATCCACCTCCCGCCGAGGCCATGTTTCCGTTGACGCTGGACGCCGCCGCGGTCGAGCCGTTGTAGGACGCCGCGCCGGACGATCCCGATCCGGTGCCTCCGGCACCTCCGGCCGCTCCGCCGGCCGCTCCCGCCGTGCCGCCTAGACCCTGGCTGCCACCGATCGTGGTGTCTGCCGCACCGGTCCTGCGGGCCGCACGCAAGAGCTTCGTCGCGCCACGCAGGATCTCGGTGTAGCCACCGTTGCCGCCGCTGTTCCCCGCTGCTCCGGCCGCCGTGGCGGCGCCTCCGGTGCCTCCGGCTCCGACGGTGATCGTGAGCGTCTCGCCGGGCACCACGGGGACGAGTAGGTCGCGGACGGAGGCCGCTCCACCACCGCCCGACCCTCCACGGCCGCCGCCGCCGCCGCCAGCGTTGGCGCTCGCGCCCGCACCACCGCCAGCTCCGGACGCACCCCCGCCGGCGCCCGGGCGGATGGCGGCGACCACGATCGACGTGACCCCACCCGGGACGACGAAGGAGCCGGATGCCGTAAAGGTCTTCTGTATGCGGTTCTTCGCCATCACTCACCTCTTAGAGGAGCCACCAGTTCGTGCCATCGAAGAGCACGTACCAGGTGCCGTAGTCGGCCGCGAGTGAATAGCTCGCCGCGACGCCCTCGATGCTCTCGGCGCCCACCCTCGCGAGCGTGGCAGGCGCGACGCCGAGCCCGCCGGTGCAATCCTTGATGATCAGGTGCCAGCCCGTTGGCGCCCCCGCCGGCAGCGTGAGCGTGATCGCCGCCGCTGTGATGCGGATCACTCGGTCGCCGAGCAAGATCGCGTCGTTCACCGCGACAGCTCGCGGCGTGAGGATCGTACCCCGCGTCGGGTTGAGATAGCCGCGGTGCGTCCAGGTCGTCGTCGCCGCAGCCGGGGCCGAGGTGATCGCGGCTGCCGTGGTTGTACCGATGTTGATGTCACCGTTGGTTGCGCCGGTGCCTGCATTCAGGATGAGATCCGCACCGGGACCAGCGCCAGGGGCGCCACCGGCTGCACCGCCCTGACCGGCGGTGATAGTGACATCTGCGCCAGGGCCGCCGGCCACTGCGCCATCACCGGGTCCGCCGCGGCCACCCGTGATCTGAAGGCCACGTGCATTCCCACCGACGAATGTCTCATCTTGAGTGCCGACGACGAACTCGACGTTACCCCCTGTCCCGAACAGCCCGGTTTCATACAAGTGGAACCCATCACCGAACGACACCTCCTCGAACGTGATCCCGAAACCAGTGGCACGGGCTGTGATGTTCAGCTCGTCTTCTCTGATTTCGATCTGCTTCAGCGCGTTGATCGAGATGCCGATACCTCCAGAGCCACCCCCAGCGGTCGGGTAAAGTCCGTTTGAGAACTGATCGAGTGCGATACCTGGAGTGGCTTCTGCGCCCGCAAACGTTGATTGGACGTTCACCCCCGTGTTGAGGATCAATGGACCCTGATTTCCACCGACGTTGATGCCAAGTCCGGCGATCCCGGATCCGAGCACGTTGGGAGACACAGTGACCACAGCGCCGCCTGAACTAAGCGACACATCACCCGCGTAACCAACCCCGAAACCGCCATCGGCACCAGGCTCACCACCGAGCAGAATGACGGCTCCGCCGTCATCTGAAGGAGCTGCAACGCCAGCCGCACCTACACCGCCGATCGCTATCACGCGACCGCCGACGCCCGCGGCTTGCGGAAAGATGGCGCCTGGAGGAGGTGGGGTCAGATCGCCGGCCGAGCCGCCAAGGTAGAGGTCACGCCCCGCGGTCGTCCCGTCGCTTGGGAGCGGATTGACCGTGATGTCGTTGCCGCCCTGGATCAGTCCGCCGTCGAGCGTGATTTCACTCCCACCATTCACGATCGTGACGGGGGTGCCGACGACAGACGTGTCGATCTGCTGGCCGTTGTCGTATGCGTCTTGCAGCGCGATCCCCGGAGCGAGCATGAACCCGTGGACGTCCCGGATCGCCTCCTCGCGTGCCGGTGCCCAGCCCGCTACCGCATCGAACTGCCGCGTCTCTCCGGCGGCCGGTACGCGCCAGTCGTACGGCAGCGCGAGACGGATCGCATAACCCTGTTCGTCCGCGTCGTCGGCCGTCGTCTTCAATGCGTCGACGTACGTGATCAACCGGATCAAGTACGTCCCGGCGATGTCCGGAGTGAACGACGTCGTCGACAGTACAGTGCTCGACAGAGCCGCGGCAGAGCCGATCGGCTTATAGAGCATCTCCCACGTCCAACCCAGCACTCCAGTGTTGTCGAAGTTGCTGAGCGTGACGGGCGCTCCGAGTGACCCGTTGTCGACGGATCCGGTAACCGGTCCACCGCCGTCGTCGATAACGATCTCTGCGCTCATGGGATCCTCACGTCAGAACGATCGCGGCCGCTGTGATACGCGCGACCTGATAGGCCAGGATGATCTGATCAGCCACGGGGGGTGTCGAGCCAGTCAGCTCGATGAATCGGAAGTTCGCCATCCCTTCGACCGCCATGGCGCGCTCGACGATCTCCGCAGAAATGACGTGCTCGCCGATGTCCAACGTGTTGATGTAGCTCTGAATCACTGCGGCCACGTTCGTCAACACCGTCGCGGTGTCGAACCCGGTGCTCACCGTGATCGCCGCTTCTACATTCTGGTGCACCGTCAGCGGAGCTTTCACGAGCACCATGACCCCTGCCGCTCGGACCCCGGGGTAGCTGATCGCATTCGTCGGGTCTCCGTCGATCACCTTCTGCGTCTGTTGAATCAGACCGGTGTAGTAGCGGTATTCTGCGGTGACCACATCCGCGGGAGCGAGTGCCGCGGCTAGCTCCACCTGACCCAGCGCTGGATTCAGTTCGTAGTCCGTACCACGCACTTGCAACATGCCATTGATCCACAGCTCGAACGCTCCATCGTCTCGAATCGGGCGCGCGGTCGTGAAGAGGTTCAGCTCACCCCCGAGAGCCGCCGCGAGGAGCGTGTCAGGAGCCCCCAGGTAGGTCACTGAATACTCTTCCACGCCACCCGTACCGTCGTCGATGTAGAGGTCGACGAGACCGCTCGGCGTGATGCCCTCCACCACCTTCGCGAAGAGGACTCGGCGGCCATCGGAGAGGCGCACGTTTCGTGCGAAACCCTCGAGCGCCGTCACCGTGCCCCGCGAAAGCGACTGCACGTATGATTTGAGTCGGGCCCGGAACTCCCGATCGCTCTCCCGGTCACGCCCATTTTCGAGGCTGACCGCGTTCGTGACCGCCGTGACGCCTGCGACGCGCGAAACGAACTTCACGATCGAGGCGCCGTCGACGTTCGCGCGCTCTCCGGCCTCCAGGGCGACGACGTCGACGGGGGCCGACGAGGTGTTGCCCGCTGTGATCTGGCCCGCGGCCGTCGTGCGGTACTTGACCAACCCGTCTTGATCCTCGGCCGCGACGATGGTCCCGATCGGGATGTTCGTGATCCCCGCAACACCCGGGCGGATGAACGTCACCTCTCCGGTGGCGAAGAGAGCTGCACGACGCACGATCGAGGCCGGCTGGATCTCCGCTGCACGGCGGTCGAGGTCCGATCCGGTAGCGGTCTCGATCGAGAAGAGCTGCCGGAGGCGAGCGAGCTGAAAGTAGACCTCGGCGATCTCGTTCGCCGCCGCGGCGAGCACGTGATACACGCCGCCGTTGCGCTCCAGCCTGGAAAGCCCAGATCTCGCCACAACTCGCGCCGCCATGGCGCGCAGGATCTCGATCCGGTTACGAGGTCGGAACACGGGCATGACTACGCTCCACCGCTAGCACGACCGAACGGGAGAACGAGCGTCACATCGCTGTGACTCCCCTTCACGATCGGTTTGATTTCCTGGGTCAATACATCACCGTCGAGCACCACCTCCGACTCTGAGATCCCTTCGATCCTGCTGTCCGACAAGATGGCCTCTCGCAGGTTCAACGAGGCTAGCACAACGTGCTGGATTGTACCCTTGCGACCCACGTTTCTGTTGATCCCAACGTCCGGCAAGAACGTAGTGGAGCCACGCTCCGTGAAGATCGACACAGCCGTACCCTGGACCACGTTGGCGATCCCTCGCGCATGCTCGGCATCCCCTGCATCTCGAGGCGGGACGCGGAAGTCGAGCACCCCCGTTCGGTTCAAGAGATCCATGTCGATCGCGAGGTCGACACCATAGAGAGCGTCATCAACACTCACGTAATCCGCGCTGGACCCTCCGGATCCGCCGGTCCCCTCACGCGTCGGGATCAAGATGTCATCCCCCGGCGCCAAGAGACCCGGCCCGCCGCCCGGTGCCAGGTACGGGGCCCGCAGATCATTCACGATCACGATCAGCTCCGGCGAGCAGTCGTGCCGTGCTCCGAGGCTCTCCAGCGTGTCGGTGCGTGTGAGACGCACGGTGCGCACGCCGCGGTAGGCCGACAGATCGAACCCCGCTTCGCTCTCAGACCCTCGAGTGGCCCGAGTGCGTGAGCCAATCGTTGCGCCAGCGGTGCCGTCGACGAGGTCCCGCTCCGTGAGATCTCGTTCTCCACGGTAGGGTTGGAGCACATCGCTGGGGGGCGCCGCAAACCGCTCCGGGAACGCCATGATCCTGTTGAGAGCATCCTCCATCTCGCGCAAGCTGCGGGACGCCTCCCCCTCCGGTCCCTTTGTAGAGTCGATGAGGTCTACCGCGAGGTAATCAGCAGCATCCGCCACCTGATCTGCAACGCTGGCCGCAAGCCGAAGGGGGTATTGAATGAAGGTGTCGCTGATCGCCGTGCTGGCGATCCGCATGGGGTATTGCGTGAACGTGTCGATCGTGCCCGAAGTGGCCGCCGAGACGGCGTTCAAGAGCTGCCCGACGTTCACGAGAATCGTGTTGATGTTGCCGATCTTACGCCGGATGAGACCGACGTTTGCGCTGACCTCGGCGAAAGCTGCGCGCGCGTCGTTCAGCCCGTTCGAGATCTGCCGCGTCGCATCCGTGAAAAGGTCGCCCGCGTTCTGTGCGTTGCGCCGACGCAACTTCGAGATCAGAAACGCATCCCCGATCGCTTGCGCCGTGATGCGGTAGTAGTACGTGAGCCGACTCATTTTGTAGTCTCGCGGCGTCACGAACTGCGGCTGCGCCAATATGAAGTGATCATCATCCCGGAGAACGTGCAGGATGAGGCGAACGTACGCAGCCGATCCAGGGCTCTGCTTCAAAAGCGAATATCTGCGGAACATGTCTCGCAGATCCTTGAAGTGGTCTGAGCCCGTCTGCGGTTGGCCGTTGTTCTGCGCACCCTCGAATGCGGTAGCAGCTCGCTTCTGCGCGCCGAACGTCCCCTCGATCGTGATCGTCCGTTGAATGATCCCCACGCTCTCATCGACGACGGTGTTTCCTTCGGTCGGCGTGAGCACCGAGGCATGGGGCTCTGTCAGCTCGTAGTGCTGCGGGTTCAGCACGAGCACATGAACCTGTAGAGGTTGCTGCTCTCGGATGTCCACCAGCTCGAACACGAATCCGTTCGCGAATCCTTGCACCAGATCAGCCGCGGGGGCATCCGCGCTCCCTGGCATCTGGATTGTGACTCGTCCGTGGACGAGCGGCAGACTTCCGAAACCCATGAGCCTATCCTACTCCGAGCGCTATTCGAGTGCACCGCTCAACACGCGGTCCGCGGCGGGGCCATCGGTGTCGACCCCTCCCGCACGTTGCAGCGCCACATCTGTGGTTTTGACCCGAACGTCGGCGAAGCTGGCCAGGTGGGCCACGACGCCCTGGGCAACCGCCGCACAGGTGCGCTTCCTGTCGGCATCCTCTTGGCCTGTGACAGCACCGAACTCGGCAACGATCGCATCATAGATGGCCCGGGCCATCGTCCCCGGAGCGACCGTGCTCGTACCTGCGACCATCGTCATATTCGTCTATTTCTTCGCCTTCGCGAGGTCTGAGAGCAGCGCAGTCCCCATCGAGGACAACGTGTCGACTTGGGGCGCCGCCGGTACTCCGGTACTGCCCCCCATCGGCACGGTGTGCGTGTGCGTGTTGAACTTCGCGCTCCAGAAGGTATTCACCTTGTCGATCTCCGTGTTGTAGAAGGTGCGGAAGCTGTCGCCGAGCACGATCCGCTCGTCGGCCCCCTCGCCGAGGTCGACCCGCACCTGACCTCCATCCTTCCACACCTCGAGCACGTCAACGCCGTCCATCTCCACCGTGAAGCGCTCCGACTCCTTCACGCGGATCCGCACCTGGCCTCGACCGCTCGCAGGGTCCTCGTCGACCTTGTCGTCCGTGGCGCCGACCGTGTCGAGGAGGACGTCACCGGCGTCGCTGACCCGCAGCTCCACCCCCGCGTGCCGCGTGTAATGCTCCCGGTCATGCGGCGTGCCTCGCTCGCTCCCGCCGTTGCCCTCCTCCCACCCCACCCCCTCGATCACTTCGCGTCGCGACTGACTGTGTGGGTAGGCTCCCGTCACGATCGGGAATCGAAAGTCACCTTCGAGGAAGTCGACGAGAACCACATCGCCGTCGACGTCGTCGAGGACCGTGGCGAGACCAAGGAAGGTGCCGCGTCGAGAGAGCACGGCGTCGATGTTCAAAGGCTGATTGTTCGACAACGTGCGCGTCGTCTTGCGCGGCACCCACGGCGAGGCATCGTTCCGGCCGATGCGCGACATGATGGGCACTCGAGTGAGCTTCGCGCCGGAGCGCACGAGGACCACGTCGGCCTCGACGGCGAAACCTAGGTCACTGCGCCCGTCGCTGTCGGATACGTACGTCTCGATCACCACTGCGCGGTAGGGTCCGCGTGTCGTCTCGTAGGGGCGCGGCTGCCCTCGCACGCGCATGTCGAGCCCCGCCTGGTAGACGACCCCTTGCGGGCCGCGCGTTGGGCTGTACCGGCTCATGGCAAGCCCTCCAGGGGATCCATGCTGGCGTCGTCGAAATCGAGCCCGGAGATCCCGATCGGCTCGCCGCTCTCGAGTGCCTCTTGATCGAGCGTAGACTCGTCGCTCTCGAACACGACGGGCTCTAGCTGGACGACGTGCTCAAACACGACGGGCTCTAGCTGGACGACATGCTGCTCTCCACGGAAAGCCCGACCTGCGTCCACCTCTGACGGGGAGGGCTGATCCGATTCGTCCGGTGTCGTCGTATCGGGATCGGCCTCGGTCACCCCTTCGCCGGGGAGCCCCCCATCGACGATCTCTGCCTCTGCCCCCAGCTCTTGCACGTAGGCAATCTGAAGGTTGGCCAGCTCCGACATAAGCTCGTCGGGGGGCGCCGCGGGTTCCGCGGGCACCGCGACGGCGGGGGCCGGCTGCCGATCCAGCTCTGCGTACACCGCGCGGAGGTGATCTTCGTCGGCGTACTCACCCCGTGTCAGCGTGAGCGTGGTCTGCCCGGCTTGCCCGTATGTGTACGCGTTCACGACCCCCTCGACGTAGTACGTGATCACACCATCATGCCGGTGCTCTCGCACACGGTGCCCGATGCGGATCTCCGGCCGCAGTCGCGTTGTGGCGATCGTTCCGCTCAACTCCAACGGGGCCGGCGCGTACCAGTCGTGCAGACGACGCAGCCAGTTACCAGCGAGCTGCGCGAACTGCGTACCTCTCTCCCGAGAAGAGATCGGAAGAAACGGCGTGCCTTGCTGCCACTTGCGCAGCCCGTACTTCTCGATGCTGGCGATGTTCCAGATTGGGATCGATCCCGGGCGTCCAGTCTGCGCGCCGTGTTGCTGGAGCACCCCTTGCAGCTCGATACCTTGCCGGCCAGCGAGGTCCATGATCCAATAGTTGAACCGATGTGCCGGGCCGCCCTTCGCGACCTGTCTCGCGTTGACGTCGGACAGCTCCAGCTCGTGCGTGAGCAGCCGATCCCACCGCTGTGTATCGCCGAGCACCTTGAACGGCTTGCGACGCAGATAGATCGTGGGAACGAGCCCAGATAGCGCGTTCTTGGGTTGCCCCTGAGCTGGGCCCATGTCGAGCCACAGCTCGTTTAGCAGACCGTTTGCGTACTCCTGGAGTAACGACCACAGATTCTTGCCGTCTTGGTCAGGGGCGACGAGCGACGCGTCCGCATAGAACCCGTCGATCTCTTCGTCCTTGCACCCGATCCTACGCCGCAGAATGTCGTAGAACGCTCCACTACCGAGCCCGGGCGGGAGCCTCCACGGTTGAGTCGTGCCCTCGTAGTTTCCCACCCAGGCGTTGATCAACGCCTCGACGAAACCACCGGGCGGGCCGGTGATGTTCCCTGAGAGGCGCTGGAAGATCCCGGCGATACCGACGACAGCCGCTTGATCGTAGATGTTGACGAACGCCTGCGTCTGCTCGAAGATCTTGCCGAAGTCTCGACCTGAGATCGTGTAGACCTCCGCACGTTCACCTTGGGCTTGTCGCGACGTGTTCTCCGAGACGGTGTCGATGATCCCGAGCGTTCCGTCGATCACCTCCCCGTCGCACACCCACTGGATCAGCACCCACGCGCCCTCCGGGTCGCTCCACAAGCGCGTCCAGCTCTCCGCCACGCCCGTCCCACGGACGGCCGCAGACGACGCCCGGTGCACCTCCAGCGGCTTTTTCACAGTGATCGAAAACGCCCCCGCGGCCCCACCGAACTGTTTGCTCGTCTGGGCTCCGACGATGTACCCGAACGCCGGATCGAAGCCATCGACAGAGCCCGAGAAACCGTCGCGATCGAAGCTGTAGAACGTGAGCCGCACACGCGTGTGCGTGGCCTGCTCCTCGTAGACTTGCCTCGCGCCGCGCATCACTCCACCGTAAGAGCGCCCGCCCCGACCGGATTGACGCTCTCGAGGGCTCGGGCAGCAGCGGTAGCCTCGTCTGCTACGCCTTGGAGGTGTCTGACTGCTGCGGCCGTCCCCTCCGCCCCCTCTAGTGCGGGGAGCCCCATGGCTATGCGGTTCGCGTTTGTACGTCCGAGGGCTTGCTCGCGAGACTCGCCACGGCGGCCGGTGATCCGCCCGTCGCGAGCCGCCTGTAGCTCGACGGCTTGGCGCGCCTCTTCCGCAGTGATCGTACGTCTCTGATTGTCCTGTACCGCTTGGTTGACCTCTCCGACGAAGCTGCGGTTTGGATCCGTCAGGATGCCGAAACCCTCCGCGGTGTTGCGCTCATACTCTGCCGCTGCTTCATCCCCCATGGCCCACCGCACCACGGCGGTCCCTGGGGCCGCGACCGCCTCCCCGACCCCTGCAACCCCTTCGGCCAACGCTTGCGTTGCTAGCTGTCCGAAACCGCCTTGCTCGAATGCAGTAGCAAGCCTCTCCATTGACCCGATCAATCGGTTCATGACGGGGGTTATGTGCTGCATTCCAGTGCGCATTACGCGCACGTCGAGGTTCTGGATACGCTGCGCGTTGTTCGCCTGTCCAGCGCCGACAGATTGCCGTTGTAATGCGAGGTTGCCGGAGAAACGACCTGCGTCGAATGCGCCACCGGCGCTGGATCGCCGACTTGCCACAGTGTCTTGCGCCAGCGATTGATTGAACGACGCGTCATTGACGTTCATGCCGTTCTCGAACAACTCCCTGGACTGCACCGCCGACATGTCGACGCCGAGGCCCTCCATCGCAGATCGAATCAAGAAGGCCCCCGTGTCGCCGTCCGAAGCCATGCCTCGGATAGACTGCACGAACGCCTGCATCGCTTGCGGGTCACGGCTCTCCAGCCGCTCGAGGGCCTGCTGGTATGAAGTGCCACTCCCGAACCCGGCCGCGCGTAGAGCGAGCCCCTGCGCAAAGCCTCGACCTCGTCCGGCGCCACCCATCCCCTGTCCGAAGCTGCTCGCGAACCGTGAGCCCGCCTCACCCTGAAACGACGCACCCGAGCTGGTGAACGCGGTGAAGAGCTGCAACACGCTGCTCGGCGCGAGCGGGATGCCCCGCGATCGCGCTTCTTCTGCGAAGCTCGCCACGCCTTGCAGATATTGATCGAGGCGTGTCTCCCGGATCCCCGAAATCAGCCCTGCGCCGACAGCCTCTTCCATTAGCGCCGATGGGTCGTCCACGCGACCTCCCGACGTCTCCATCGCGCCGACGACGCCGCCTGCTCCGTTCACGCCGAGGAGCTGCGAGAGCGCGAGCTGCGTCCCGAAAGAACCCGAGAGCCGAGAGCCTGTGAGCCCGCTGCTGCCGGCGAACTGCGCCGCCAACCCAGGGATCATCCCCGGGGCAAGTCCGTACCCACCTACCCCCTTAGCGACCATGTGATTCATGCCGCCGCGGCCGACGCCCGTTTGCCCGAAGACGGCCGCCTGCGCTTGTTGCTGTTGCGCATACTCGTTGTAGAGCCGGACCGACGTTTGTGCGGCCGCGCCGAGCGTGCCGCCGATGTAGGGGATGGCCCCGAGCGCCGACGCCACCGCGCTTCCGCCGACGGCCCCCGCTGCAAGCCCACCGACACCAAGGGCCGTCTGCGTCATCTGCTGCCGGATGAGCTGCCGGGTGCGTTCCTGCTCGCGTTGCAGGTCACGGGCTCTGCGTTCCTCCGCCCGCTCCCGACGCGCATCCTGCGCCTGCTGGTGCGCGTTTGTACCGCCGGCGCCACTGCCGGGAGCCCCCACAGAGGCGGCACCCGCCGGAACCCCGCCGACGCTCCCGCCGAGCTTCCGCACCTTCTCGAGCTGCGCCACGATGCGCTTGAGCGAATCCTCGTAGCGGTTCAGCGCCTTGGCGTCGAACGCGCGCTCCAACGCCTTTGACAGGCCGACCACCTGACGATCGTCGACGCCGATCTCGATCACCGTCTTGTGGCGCGTCTCCGTCATCCGAGGTTCCGGTCCGGGGCCGTGGCAGCCAGCTCGATCGCGTCGAACTCCGGATCGCCTGTAAGGTGTGGTGTGTCAGCTAGGGCGCGAGCTTCCTCGCCTGTTCGCACTTCCACTTGAGGATCTTCGATGCCAAGCCGCTCTGCGTCTCTGTCGCGTCGTGAGCGGCGCTTCCACGCGGCGACGCGTTCCGACTCGACGGCATCCGCGGCCTCGTGCAGTAGGATGTGCTCGAGGGCTTCATCGAGACGAAGTTGCAAGAGTCTTTCGTCGTTGAGGGGGAGCCGGTGCCTCCTCGACCACATCAGCATCGTCCGCTTCACCGCTTCCGCGGCGGTCCGATCCGTTCTCTCGAGCCAGCTCTTCGCCGCCTCGAACGTCACCACCCGCCTTCGAGCTGCCATGAAATCGACGCTCGTAATCGGTCACCTCCTTGTACAGCGCCGATAGCGGCGTCCCGTCGTAGAGGTTCCAGACGTCCCACCAGTCGGGCAGGTGCTTCGGATCGAGCGTGACGGTGAGGTACGCGATCTGCTCGACGATCGAGAACCCGTTCAGGTCCGCGGCCGCGCCCAAGGGGAGATAGTTCGCCTTGAGCTGCGCCATCTTCACTTGGTCGCCGAGGTTCGGCACCTTGTAGACGAACGTGTGTTGATAGCGCTTGCCGCGCGTACCGACGACGTCGAGGTGGATCTTCGTGATCGGGGGAAGCCCGTCGTCGCCATCCTCCGACTTCTTCTCCCTGTTCGCCTCTTCGAGCACCTTGCGGGGATCTGCGAGTGTCATGGTCCGGACCTTTCAGCTACGCGCCCCGGTGAGCCGCCGAGGCGCAAGGATCAAACGATCTCGCTCTCGTCCATCACGCGGATCGCGACGAACTCCACATCGGTCAGCACGATGCCACGGGCCCCGATGTTCTGCGTGTAGCGCGAGGGCTTCACGCGTTGGATCGTCGCGACGATGGTGCCCGTGACGGAGTCCTCGATGGTCGCCGTCATCTCGGGGTGTCGCAGGATGTCCTCGAGACGCGGGAAGAGCACGACGCCGTCCCGGTTCTTGATCGGGTTCGTGATCACCCGGACCATTTGAGCGGAGAGCGTGCAGCGGTACGCCGTCGCGACGTGCTCCGCGACCTCGAGCTGATCGAGCACCTCGACAGGATCCTGTTGGATCTCCTCGGAGAAGGAGACGTTCGTCGCGTACATCACCTTCACGCCATTGATCGTGAAGCGTGCACGCGCGCCTGAGAGAACGAGCCCTCTTCCAGACATAACTAGCTCCTTGTCGCTCTTGCTCGCCAGCCAGGGGGTCGACGCTCGTTGACAAGCGCAACACCTAGTGGTTGTTTCAAAACTTCGATTCGATGCTTCAAGGTAGCGGGGTCGAGTCCTAGCTCTCGTGACCAAGCAGCGAGTGTTTGCCGCCTACCGTTGTGTTCTATCCACCGAGTGTTTCGGCGGTTCTCTTTCTGCTGCAAACTCGTGGCCCAGCGTACGTTACCAGGAACGTAGCCTTTTGAGTTGTCGATGCGATCGATTTCATGTTGCGCAGATGGTTTCAGACCGATGTGAGCAACAAACAAACGAGGGTCATCAATCCACGCCTGGTGTATCTCCACACCCAGGTACATTGGATTGCGGCGTACACGGTTCTCCATGGCCCGGAACGTGTCGAACTCCATGGTCCCACTAAGACCGTGTTGGCGTTGGTCACGCCCAAGTTTGCTGCCCTTCTTCACGCTGTCTGTCTCACCGCAACTAGGTGAACGGTTATTGGTATGAAGTTGATCGGGAGCACCGGGGCGACCTCGACCGACACCGGGAACACGTCCCCGACCTGCTCGACCTGAAGACTCCGCCACGCGACGATGATCTGGTCGTTCACGAGACGGTTCAGCGTGTCCGCCGCGAGCCCCTTGATGCTCGCGGCGGAGCCGGCGAGCCCCCGCTGGCCGATGCGCTGTTCCAGCGCTCGGCGCAGCTCGTAGACCGCGTAGTTCGCGGCCGCGTTCGCCGACATCTCCGTGAAGACGACGTTGTCGTCTGCTAGGTGCGTCGTGATCGAGCGCACCCACCGGATCCCGAGGGCGTCGACCTTCTCGGAGAACATGAGGCCCGCGTCGATCATCTCCTCGGCGTCGTCCTCGACCGTCCAAGAGCTGTCGCGGCGGACGTCCGTCACGAACGGGCGCTTGCGCGTGAGCGGCTCGCCGACGGGGCTCCCCGCCTGCATGCCGGCGGCCAGCGCCGCGTAGATGAACGGCGGGAACCACTCCTCTTCGAGCGTGTCGGGGTTCGAGCGCTTGCACTCCTCGGAGATCGCGGAGATGTGCCGCGTCCCGAGCGCCTGGATCTGCGACTTGATGTTGCTCTTGGTCTCGCCGGCTCCAGGCGACGTGCCGATTCCGACGTAGCCGTTGGCCTCCGAACGCCCGCGGCCCGCACGGTAGACGAGGTGTGTCGCTAGCAGCGCATGGACGGCCGTGTCGTTGGTCAGCGGCACGATGATGTTGACGCGGCGAGTCTTGAGCAGGTCGAACGCGTCTTGCCACTCCGTAGCGCTCACGACCCCCTCGGAGCCGCCCGTGAGGAAGATGGCACCGGCCGTGTTCGCCGGCGGTGCCGTCGCCCCCGTGGCCGCAGCAGCGTCGAGGTACGAACTCTCGTCGGTGATCTTGTCGACGATCGCCATGAGGTCACCGAGGAACTCGTAGGCGGCGCCCATCACGCTCTGCGACGTGACCGCGTCGAGGTCGGTGCACTCGTAGGTCGTGGGGTTGCTGACGCTCGTCGTGGCCGTGAGGCCGTCCTTGCCGTTCAGGTAGTCCGCGAGCCGCTGGATCGTCGTGTAGACGCTCAGGGAGGCCGTCAGAGCGGTCACGGAAACCGTGACGGTGCGCGCGGCCGCGACGTCGCCGAGCGCGATCACGTCGATGCGGCCGAAGGCGCTCGTTCCGACGACGGGAACAGCCGCACCATTCGTCATGTCGAACCGGCCCGACACCGCTGCCCCCGTCGAGGAGATGCCCCACACCGCGACGTCGACGGCGGCATTCACGTCGATCGATACCGTGAGCACGCCCGCGGCCGGCGCGTTCGTGACGATCGCCACACCGCGCGTGAGCGTCGCTGGCGCGAGTGAGAAGAGCGTGGTCGGGATCACGGTGTCGGTGACGAGAATCGTCCCGATGCTCGCCGCACTCTTGACCGCGCCGAGCACCTTCGCGAAGGTCAGGAGACCCGGGACTGGCGTCACGCCGTTGAGCGCGATGACCTCGGAGATCGGCACGTTCAGAGCGTCGAGCCCGTACACCCGGACGGTCTGCGTGGTGTCTCCGGCGTCGCCGCTCACGACACGCACGAGACCGGGGACAGCGATGTTCGCGGTACGCTCCGTGACGAGACCTGCTTCGGCCTTCGTCGCCGCGAGAGAGAACGTCGTCGCGTTCTTCGTCGCGCGCACCGTGCTGTACCCGTCGACACCGGGCGTGTAGAGCAGGTCGAAGATCGGGTCGCCGCCGACGTCGTCGAAAACCTCCGTCTCGTCCTCGAAGACGATCGTGACCTTCTTGCCTTGCGTCGTGCCGGTGGCGACCTGCACGTTGATCTGGTTCGTGAAGAGCCCCCAATCGACCGAGGTGAGCGTGATCGAGTTGCCGCCGCTGCCGTCGAGGAGCGTGATCGACGACTGCACGGCCGGGTTCACCTTCACCGCCACGATCCGCTGCGCACCGCCCGGCACTGCGTCGTCGAGCGATGGCTCGAACGCGAACTGCCCCGCGGTGCGCAGGTTGCCCGAGCGGTAGGCGGCCAGCATCTTCCCCGGCTGCGTGTAGTCCGAGTAGGTGCTGTCGACGGTGAGCGGCTTGCCGCCCTCGGCCGTGCCGATCAACGCCACGATGCCGACGGCCGACGCGCTCACGCCCGCCAGCTCGCTCGCATCGACCACCGCTGCGGCCTGCGGGACGTTGATCCGACGCCCCCCGAAGAAGATTGACGTCGCCATGGCTTACCTCCGCTCCCTCTCACAGAAGATCTTGAACTCTGCCTGCCACTCGGCGGCAGAGAGCTTGCGCGTGCGCGTCTCACGGCTCTCGAGACGCACGACGTGCAAGAACGCCTGTTGCAGCGGATCCCGGCTCCCGCGGAAGTGATTGGCCGCTGTGATCTGCGGCTCTCTCACCGCATCCTGTACGGTTTTCATCGGGGGTGTGTTCTCCGGAACGGGGTTCCGCGGGCGCTTACTCATCTTCATCACCCTCTTCACCCTCTTCACCCTCAGTGGGTGTGACTCCACCCCGCACCCCATCCACTACCACATCGTTCATGAACACTCCAGTGATGCGGTAACCGGACGAGTCCAATCGTAGCAGCGGGACCGAGCTAAGGCTCTGACAGCTTAGCCGAACGACTCGCACGAACATGTTCTCGGGGATGTACCCCTCGTCGGGCTGTAGCTCTCCCCCGGACACGTGCGGATCGACGATCCCTGCCTTGAGCATGAACGGCTTGGCCGCGATCAGGATCAGCTTGATGAAGTGGTACAAGTACGAGCAAACGACGGGGTGCTCTGCATAGCAGAAGATGTTGTACGTCTGCTGAAAGTGGGCACCCACGTACTCCGAATACGGCCCACTCTCGTCGGGCAACGTTTCCCCGACGTAGTCCGCCAGATAGCCCGAATCGTTCTCGCTTTCCTCGCCGAGCACGACCGACACGATCGGAGGGTCGATCGTCGTGCGGGGGTATCCGAGCGTGACAGTGGGTGGACGTCGCTGGAGGTTCGTCACGAACTCGGCGCGCTCGGCCTCTCCCGTCAATGGATCGAAGAAGTGCCGGAACAGTCGCGTGGTCTCTGCCACATTGGCTGGGTTTGAGAGCTTCTCCAGCTCGATGCGCAGCACCGAGAACAGGATCCGCTCGACCATGATCACGCTGGTGCGAGCCTGCGCGAGGTCAGGGCCGTCGAAAAACGACTCCACGGTGGCCCCGAAGTCGGCACCGGGGTTACGAGCCTCGAGAACTTCCTTACGTCCCATCGCTGCTGCTCAGAGAAGCGGCCACCAAGCGCATCGCGATCTTCTCGATGTGCTTTTGGACCCGCGGTGCAAACCGTCGAGGAGAGACGCCCGGGTGGAACCAGTTTTGCCGGAAGTTGCCGTCCTCGTCCTCCCCCATAGTGACAGATCGAGAGATGGTGCGGAAGGTCTGATAACTCGATTGCGTCGCCCCTTCGTACTTCTTCTCCTTGCGCACCATACCCATATAGATCGGGGTGGCGTGCCAGGGCTTCTCATGACGCGTTAGGATCGCGCGAGCAGCTTCCTTCATCGGCATGTTCGGGTTCAGACGGCCGCCCCAAAGCGTCTTTGCTGCACGGGTCGAAGATGCGGGGCGTGAGAGCGTGGCCTGAAGTTGCTTCGCCACTTCGTGAATGGCCTCGGGCATCACACGCCCAACGTTGCGCCCGCCTGTTCCCGGAGTGCCGTGGCGGAACGGGATCACGAGGTAGGGACCTTTCTTCCCCTGCTTGGCCTTCGGCGACTTGAGCATCCACTCGCGCATGTCGCCGCCAGGGAAGCCATTCTCGACGAGGTTCGGTAGAGTGCCCACCAGCTCGATGAATGCCTTGTTGTCCTTGTAGAATACTTGGATCCCCGCCGCATAGTCGCGCGAGGTGGAGGTCAGCTCGGACTGCGCGAGCTTCTTCCAAAACTGCACGCCGGCGGCCCCGATCCCCTGCATCGCACGCGACAGGTCAGGGCGACGCGGCATCGCCCCCGCGACCGCGGTGACGAGCTTGTCGAGGTCGATGCGAAGCAACGTCACAGCCCACCCGTAACAGGCGCGACGACGTCTTTCGGAAGGTTCGCGTCGAGCACGAAGTCCAGGTACGCAGCACCTTGGATCGGATGAGAGATGATCCGATCGACGTTCTTCGCTGACTTGCGTCCGCTCGTGTCATCTCGGAGCGAATGCGGAACGCTCTGAATGACCCACACGGGGTGGAACTCGTAACGCAGACTGATCTTCGTGCCGTCGGGCACGAGTGCATGCCCGACAGCAGTCCACTCGATCCACCCGTCTTTCGTCAGGCGGTAGTGCACGTCGCGCTCGAGAAACACGGCCTCTGAACCGATCCACACGACGATGCGCGTCACGTCGAGGATTCGATAGCGTGCCGTGTCCGTGTTCATCGGGAGCACACTCCGGATGCCACGTCGATTGCCCTTCGTGAGCACTTCGTTGAAGGTGGAGACCGAGTCTCGCATCTCCAGGCTGTCACGAAACCCGAGGCGGTGCTCCGGAAGCACTGTGACGGAGCACTTCCCGTCGAGCCACATCGAGAACTTCTCGAAGATGCGCGTGCCCTTGTCGAACTGGACCATGTGCGCCTGGATTGCCAGCGGGTCAATGTAGTAGAAGCCTGACCCGTCGCACAGCGTGCAGTTGATCGCCGCCTGGTTCGTCGTGTCGTCCATGCGCGGGCAGAGCATCGCCTTGCGCCAAATCACGTACTTCCCATGCTGTGCGATTGCTCGACGGAACTCCTCTTCGCGGAAGTCGGCCCGCGTCTTCCCTTTCGGTGGTGCCAGTGCGGCCGTTTCTACCGGAGGTCCGGATGGACCTCCGGGACGACGCGGCAGCTCAGTGCGAGGTACCTCCACCCGTCGATCCGGGTTCGTGCTGGGCGCCGGGGGTTTCACGCTACGACCATCCCGCCCACGCGCTTGTAGTACCGGCGGAGCTGCGGCATCTGCTCCTTGATCTGCTTCAAGTATTGAATGATGCGCGCTCCGAAGCCCGCATTTGTGGCCGACGACGTCGTGCCGACGTTCTGGCTCAAGCCGTCCAGGCTCAAGCTGATCGTTGCGATACCTGCACCGGCGATCAAGTCGCCGAAGATGTTGAATGGTCCGATGCTCGCGAACATCCCGATGATGTCGATGATATTGCGGGGGATCTTCCCATCCTCGAAACCCGCCGTGTAGGTGATCTCGAAGAGCTGCGGAAGATGTTGCAGTCCGTTGTAGATCGCCGGGAGGAACGAACCCCCCTGCCCGATCAGCATCTCGGATAGGGTTCCCGCTGTAGGGATGATCTGAATGTGGCCCTCGGCCGCGTTCAACCGGAACCACTCGGGGGGAAACTCGACGACGTTCTGTCCGCTCGGATACTGGACCCTAAACTCGCTCACCTCGATCACTGGATACTGATCGAGCTGCAAGAACTGGAACGCGTTGAAATCCTGAATGTGATAGTCGTGCTTCTCGACGAACTGTGTCGGTAGGATTGAGATGTCGATCTGGTGCTCCAACCACCGGATCGCCGTCAAGATGTAGTGCTCGAACGTCGAATCGGGCATCGGCTCGCCCGCGTCGTTCGTCAAATCCACCCCGAAGAGGTACCGCGCTTTCAGCTCCGGCACCGACAGGATGTTTCGCAGAGCCAGGCCGACACCGGCGATCGAGTCGGATGCTTCCGTCAGCTCTCCGCTCTTCGTGTTCAGGTACCGGACACGGTAGTAATAGCTCGGGTCTCCCGATCGATCGCGCCACTCGTAGGCGATCTTCGCTGGCTCCAGCGCGGGACGATCACTTGTGGAAGTCGCTTCCGTCCATGTGAGCCCCCCGTTGATCGAGCGCTCCACGACGAATCGATCGAAACCTGACGCGACCACGTCGGCGATGTCCTCGTCGACGATCGCCACCTTGATCACCGTGCCCTTGGCCTCGGTGGTCAGGTTCGTGTTTTCGACCGCTGTGATCGGGAAGTGGGACATAGATCAGCCCTCGGCCGTCTCATGCAGCGCGTACCCCGCGAGCGCGCGGGGAGGCTGCGGGAGCGCGTGCGAGCCGGTGTTTTCAGTCGAGTCCATTTCAGAACCCTCCGCGCGGCGGTCCGTGCGTCCACGTCTCGCGGTCGTCCAGGTCCGCGTGAGTCGTCGACGCGTCGATCACTACGCGCACGCCGCCGACCGTCTCTGCGCGCCCGGCGAGCGCACGGATCGTATCGTCGATCTCGATCGCGGCGCGCCCGTCCGGGTGCACGAGCGGCAGCGTGTGCGTCTCGGTGTAGGCGGGCGGCGAGCCGATCGCGCGATGGTAGCCGGGCTCCCCGTCCACGTGCGTGCGAGGGTAGCCGAGGGCGCGATCAATCGCGGCGAGTTGTCGGTAGATCGCAGGGTGAGTTGCGCTAGGGTAGATGCGTACCGGTCTCATGCTCGCCTCCTCATGGCAGCCCGTACATGGCGCGAACGATCGTCTCGACCGCGGCGATCTGGGTGAGAATGCCCGCGGTGATTCCGGTGCCGCCCGAGCCGGTCAGGATGACGTCCGCGGCCATCGCGCCCGTGAAGCCGGACGACGAGGCGCCTACGATGTCCGCGAGATTGCCGTATCCGCCCGACGTATTACCGTTGAACGTCTGCGCGAGCAGATCGTTGACCCCGTTGAACCTAACGTTTCCTTCGTTTGTTGCCAACGTCGAATCGTTCGTGCACGTGACGCACGCCGCGGTCGCCATTGTGTGCGCGTTGCTGCGGGGCCCGGAGATGTTAGTCCCGTCGCGGAACTGCGGGATGATTGAATCGGTGAAATCGTTGACGACGATTCGATGGTGTCCCGCCGCAGCATCCGCACCGCGCGAGGCGACACGTCGTGTTAGCGTGTCAGAGTCTTTCCACACGACGATCCGAGCGATCCAGTCCATCGCGCTCAGATCGTACGCGGCAGAGGACATATTCAGCGAGCTCGTGAAGACGAGCGCCGGCCGCGAGCCGTCGAGCCCCGTCGCGTCGCGGGTCGGGCGCTGCGCGTCGGTGCCCTGCGTGAGGTTGCGCGCGTTGCCCGACTGATCGAGCCAGACGCTTGCTTTCGCGCCCACGAGCGTGAGGTCGAGCGCGTCGGTGCGCACGAGACGGAGCGCCTGCACGAGGCTCGGGGCCGCGGCGAGGATCGCCGTCGCGCCATTGATCGTCACCGCCGCCGAGTCCGCCGAGGTCGTGCCGCCGGGGCCGGTGGCGTTCTCGCGCACGACGGCGGCGAGGCCCTCTTGCGCGAGAAGGTACGTGTACGCTTCGACCGTCGCAGCCGACTGAGCAGTCAAGACGGCGATCGCATTGACCAAGAGGGTGTAGGTGCTGCTCGTCGCGCCGACCACGGTGCCCGCGCCGACCACGGGCGAGCCGCCCGCATAGGACGTGCCGCCAAGCGTCGGGGCTGCGGAGAAGTAGGGTACGATCGTCTGCGGGTTGCTGGCGGCGGCGACGGTGGTCCCACCCGGCCCTGTCGCGGTCACGTTGCAGGCGAGCACGGCGCCGGGGTCCGTTGTCCCGTTGACCGTGTAGGGCGCTGCGATCTCGCCGCCAATGTCCACGCCAGCCCGCGTCCACTGGTATCCAGAGGCCGCGCCGCCGAGCACGGTACCTCCGCCACACGTCAACACCTGGCCCGTCGCCGGTGTGCCGCTGATCGAGGGCGCGACCGAGAAGTAGGGGCGGATGGTCTGCGGGTTGCTGGCGGGAGCAGTCGTCGAACCGCCAGGACCCGTCGCAGTCACGTAGCACGTGAGGGCGGCGCCGGGATCGGTGGTGTTGTTGACGGTGTACGGCGCGAGAATCTCCCCGCCGATGTCGACGAGCGCTCGCTTCCATTGGAAGGCCCAAGAGGTCGCACCAGCCGTCGTGCCCTGATCGCAGGTGAGCACCTGGCCGGCGGCCGGCGTGCCGCCAAGCGTCGGGGCCACTGAGAAGTAGGGCTTGCCGATCGCGGCGTTGACCGTCTGGCTCACGGAGCCCGCGCTGCTCAATGCGGTCTCGATGTAGCTGAGCTGTAAACCAGCTCCGGCCGATGTACGCGTAAACGTGAGTCCCACCGCACCGACAATAGGCACACCTGCGTAGGTCCAGATACGCGTAACAGCAGGCACAGGCACGCCTGAGTACGTCCCGGGAGTCGCCGTGACCACCGTGCCGACGGACCCGTCGTCCGGCGTGAGCGAAGGCGCTGTGAGGGCCTTGGGTGCGACGAAGGGAGGCACCTGAAAACGCGCTCGAGCCGGCAGATTTGCCGGAATATGGGCGCTTCCACGTATGCGCCCCGAGCCCGTCATCTCAGACCTTCCGCCCGTGATCGATCCGCGTGAAGTAGACCGTGTGTGCGGCACCCGCGGCCGCCACGATCCCGGCGAATCGATCGTTGTATCCCTGCCTCACGTTCAGCTCGAACACGTACACCCCCTCGGGATCGACAGGGAATGAGGGCACGGCTATCGTCGCAGTGATCGTGCCCGCGGCGACGAACTTCCCGAAGCGGAGCCAGCAGCGCGCCGTGGGCTTCCCGCCGGTCCCGAGGAGCACCTGGATCAGGTACCTTCCAGGCTCGATCGCTCCGTCGGCGTCCGTGATCTGTGCAGATGCCGCGTTGGTGATCTCGAGCTTTCGCGTGATCCCCAAATCCGCGGCGTAGAACGCCATCAAGTCGTCGCCACGTGCACCCACGACAGCCTCCTTGCTTCACTCGTCGAAGAGCGCTTTCTCCAGCGCGGCGCGAACCTCTGACTTGAGCATCTTCGTGAGATCCGGGATCTCGTAGTCCTTGGCACGGTATTGCTCCGCGATCCGCAGCAGCTCGGCCTTCGTCTTTCCCTCCAGATCGGGGCCGTCTTCCTCGACGCTGGACTCGACCTCGGCGGCGAGCACGGGGGGTGGCGGGGGCGGGGGCGGGGGTGGGGGCGGAGGTGGCGGCGGCGGCGGCGGCAGGGTCGACTCGACGACGAGCGCCGACGGCGGTGTTTCGACGGCCGGGGGCTCGACGATGGGCAGCTCCGGGGGCGGGCCGGCGCTCTGGACGGCCGGCGGCAACGGCGCAGCAGGTCCCTCGAAGTCGAGGCTCTGCCGCTCCTGGACGTCGGCGCGCGCCGTGCCGGCGGCGTTCGCCTCGCGCACTAGCCGCCGCGCGTGCTCCTCTTCGTCGAGGTGCGCTGGTCGCGAGAGCACCTCCCCCAGACTGGCCCCGTCGATCGGCTGCCACCCGGGCGTGCCGCAGAGCCAGTTGCCGAAGTCGCTCGGCACCTCGAACACCCCGCACGCGTCGCCTCGATACACCGCCCTGTTCGGGGCGGCCAGGTCGCACAGTGCCAGGTTGATGTTACGCACCTTCATTGTCCGGTCCTCCGTAGCAGAAATGGGCGAGCGAGCCTTCCGCCCGCTCGCCCACTCTACCAGGCCGAATCACCAGGGACTAGGCGAGAAGATCCGATCACGCGCTGCCGAGGCTGCCCGGCGCTCGACCGACGTTCTTCACGACGATGTTCTTCTGCGGCGTGTACATCTTGATGCAGCCGTAGATGACCTGCGCCCAGCGGATGCTGGTGTCCACCGCCGCGAGCGGGATCCTCGTCATCGGGAGAAGCTGCGCCCACGAGAACGACGCTTGGTTCTGCTGGAGGACGAAGCCCTTGCTCGTGCCGGGGATGTCCGCGTTCGTGTCGGTGATCACCTGCGTGACCCCCGACCGCGCGACGCGCGTCATGAGCGCGCACGTGGCCGCCGCGCCGCCGAGCGTGCTGCGGTAGATCTCGTAGAAGGTCGTGCCCTGGCCGCCGTCGGCGACCGTGAACGTGACCTGCTGGCCCGCGAGGACCGCGACGCTGGCGCTCGTCACAGGTAGCGACAGGCCGAACCGGTTCCCTGCCACGACCTTGTAGATGTAGGTCCCGGCGTCGGCCGCGCCGAAGCTCGAGCCCGCGCCGCCGGCGGCCGGTGGCACCGTGATCGCCGCCGCGAGGGGGCGCTTGCTCGTCGAGCCGAGGCCCGCCGCGAGCGCCGTGGGCCCGTCCTGGATGAAGACGTGGTCGTGGAGGTTGACCTTGCCGTTCTGCCCCTGGAACGCGGTCACCTGCGCGCCGAGCACGCCCGGCTGCGGGGCGATCGCGAAGCGCTGGCGGTCGTAGACCTGCTTCGCGAGGTCCGCAAACGCACCCGTGGCGAAGTACGCGTCGGTGCCCACGCCGAAGTTCTGGCGGATCATGAGCATCATGTCGTTGAGGCGCTCCTCGGTGAGCGGACCGCCGCGGAGGTCGACGACGTTCGTCGGCGCGCCGTCGGTGATCGACTTCTCGAGGCCGTCGAACTGCTCGGGGATGAGCGAGGAATCGCCGAAGAAGAGCGCGTTCTCGAGGTTCTTCAGCAGCTCCATCGTGCGGTTCATCGTCTCTTGCGCGATCACGTTGCCGTGCGCTGCGCGGACGGTGTTCATCACGTGAGTGACGCGGCCCGTGATGCCGAGGTACTTGATCAGCACGGTGACGCGCTGGTAGGTCGAGTCCTCTTCCTCGGGGAGATCTCCCTCGGTCATGAAGCCGAGGTTGAAGCGCCTCGTGCCGCCGCGGCCGTAGGAGGTCAGGCGGTTGAACTCCTCGACGGTGTTGCTCGCCGGGACCTTCGGGATGGTCTTGAAGAGCTTGATCTCGTCCATCTCGTAGGTGAGGTTCTTGAGCGTCGACTCCAGGCTCTCCGTGCGGAGGGGGAAGCCCTCGCCGGCGGAGGTGCCGGGGTTGTTGACGTCCGAGCCGGCCGCGAGGGCCTTCTGTAGCTGCGCGAGCTGATCCGGCGTGGACGTACCGAAGCCGTCGCCGTACCCCCCCGAGCCGAAGCCGGCGTAATCGCGCGCCGAAACGTGTGCTCCGAGCATGTTCTGTCTCCTTCGTTCTCTGTTGGTCTACGCGTTGGTGCGCGACGTGATCAGTGGTAGCTCTTGGCGAGGTTCTGCTCCGACGGCGAGCAGCCCTTCAAGAAGTTGGTGACGGCCGAGTGCGTCTCTTGGTCGTAGACGCCTCCGCCCTCGAGCAGGCCGATCAGCTCGAACGTGCGGCGGCCGCCGATCTCGCGCATCCCCTTCTCGAGGTTCATGTACGAGAGCGTCGAGAGCACCTCGCTCTTGTTGAGCTGCTCCGAGGGTGCTCCGGTCTCGCCCGGCATGGCCTTGTTGAGCGGCTGTGCCGTGCCCGTGACGCCACGCTGCACCGGGACCGGAGCGTGCTCCAGCACACCGAGCTTCGCGCCGAGATGGTTGATGACCTTGGCCTGGCTCTTGACGAGGTTGCCGATCTGAGAGACCGCCGCCGCGAGCGCCTTGTTGACGCCAGCCTGGCTCTGCTGGCTGCCGAGCATGCTCTTCGTGAGCGCGTCGATCCTGTCGCCCACGGCGGTCGTGAGGCCGTCGAGGTAGGGCGAGATGTCGACCATCTGCTGATCGTCGCCGAGCTGATCGCCGAGCTGATCGCGGAAGCTCTTGGCGAGGTTGCCCTGCGGCTCGCTCTTGAACGCGGGCGGACAGCCGCCGCCTTCGCCGGACTCGTCGTCGTCCTTGCCCTTGCCCTTGCCGCTCATGAAGGCGCTGAACGCCGCGATGAGCCCGCTGGGGAGACCGGCCGCCTCCATCTTCGCGATCATCATCGAGTCGAGCGTGCCCGAGTCGCTCCACGAGCCCTGGCCGCCGCCCTGCTTGCCGCCCGAGCCGACCGTGCCGCTGTTCTCGATGCCGCCCTTGCGGAGGTCGGTCGCGTCGGCCGCCTTGACGAGCTTCGCCAAGAGCCCCTCGAGCTTATCCACGTCGACCGTCTCGTTCTGTTCCGCCATGATGGTTCTCTCCAGTTTCCTACGCGGCCTCGGCGGGCCGCATCGCGAAGTTGACGATCTGTTCTGCTGCGCCCCTGGATAGCCGAGGCTCCAGCTCACACAGCAGATCCAGGGCTTCCGACTTCGTCATGCGCCTCTTCTTCCGGCGCTTCTTGTCGGGCGGGGGATCCGCCTCGAGTGATTGTGGTACGAGCGGGACACC
>Ga0209518_1001255_pt1 | contig 28342 bp, 33 predicted proteins | sample RifGroB1_FD_183993 | JGI IMG/M metagenome (GOLD analysis project Ga0209518, IMG submission 183993) | Groundwater microbial communities from Rifle, Colorado, USA - Groundwater B1 (SPAdes) (version 2) | ecosystem: Environmental > Aquatic > Deep subsurface > Groundwater | place: Rifle, Colorado...
TCGTCTCCTCCTTCATCATATAATTCTTTAAATCTGTAAAAACTATCCCTTGAATATCCCATAACCTTACAAGCTTCTGATACATTTCCTAACGTTTTAGCCAGATTTAATAATCCTAATTTATTTTATTTTTGCTTTATAGCATTAATTTTTATCTAGTGTCAGATTAAATCATAACATATTCAGATAAATTAATCTATTTTTATCTCATTGTCTAAAAATATACATCATTTTTGAGTCAATTACAATTCCAAATTGGCTAATAAATGGATTTAGACCGATTAAATGATATTTTTTATCGAATTCTGTGGTTATTGCAACATCTAATTGATATTCTATTTTTTTATTTGTAAGATCATATTTAAAAAATATTTTATGTTTATAAGCTTTTATATCCTCATTGTTTGCTGTTTTAAATGGGACTATATCATCATTTTCTATTTTATTAATACCAATTTGTTTTGCAAAATCTTTACCAAACAAACTTATGCTTGCTCCACTGTCAAATTTTACAGGGATTGGTATCCAGTTGTTGTTATTTTTTGATTTTACATAAATAGTAAAGGTAATCCTATAATTATTTATTTTTTGTGAAAATAATATTCTATTTTTTAGTAAATTTATATTAAAATCAACCAATTGAATCTCCTTCATCTGGAAATGAGAAATAAGTAGGTGAAGAATAAGGATATTTTTTTGTTATTTGTTCTTCTATATCATCATAACTATCGCCTGAACCAATAACATTTTCATCCAATATAGCAATAAATTTACCTTTATATTGTTTGTATAAATTGTCGTATTCATTTTCTATAAAACCTGCATCTCTATCATTTTTTAGGTTTTTATTTTTTAGAGTCTTTAGGCTTTCATTTATAGATTTAATTAATTGCTCCATCGCATCTTCGTCTCTTTTATCGATATAGTCGTAAGCACCAGCACGCATACATTCTTTTAAATAATTTGTGTTTGGGTATGCTGTAATTACTATCACAAGAGGGGACAGGTCTCTAAACTCACTAACAATTGCCAGACCAGATTTTTCGTCTTCCATAACCATATCTGTTACAATAATGTCAAAATGTGTTTTTTTTAACTTTTCAATTGCTTCTTTATAAGATGTCGCTGTGTCAAATCTATCAAAACCAGCGGATTGTAAAAATTGTGGGATTATTTTAAGGATTTCTTTTTCGTCATCAACTATTAGTATATTAGGACTCATCTTTTTTCTCCTCTATTGGAATAAATATTTCAAAACAAGCACCAACGCCCTCTTTGCCAGTCTCTCTAATAATCCCTTCGTGTTCTTCTTCAATAGTTTTTTTTACTATCGAAAGCCCAAGCCCACTACCATTATTCATCGAAAAAAACGGCTCAAAAATTGTATCTTTTTTGGAGAATGGAATACCCTTGCCCTCATCAATAACTTTAACTAAAAGCCAATTTTTGTTATCAGAAAGTGGTTTTGGTGATTTTTGGGTAATGCTTGCTATTATTTTTATTTTAACATTTTCACCATTATTTTTTGTAGAATTTTGTATTAATTCAGTCATTGCTTGCATAAAATGGTATTTTTCGAGTAAAATTATCCCTAAATCAGTCTCAATTTCAATTTGTATATTTTGTTTTATGTTTTTGAGACTTAAAAGTTCTTTTTTTACATCAACTTTGAGTTTTGATTTTGAAAGTGGTGCTTTTAATTGGTCTAATTCTTTTAATATAGAAGAAATATTTGAAATTGCATCTTTTAGAGTATCTAATTTGTCTTCATCAAACGACTCACACCCTTTTAAGTCTATGAGTTTTACAATATTATTTAAAACAAAATACTGATTCCCTATCTTATGCGACATCCTATCCGAAAATTTTTGATATAATTCAAACTTCTCTTTTTGTGCTTTAAGTTTTTTTTCCTGCTCCTCAAAAAATTTAAGAGCATCTGAGTCTTCGTTTATCATAGATTTGATAACTCTTATTATATATTCATATTTTTTTTCTGTATCAAGCTTTTCTGCTTCCTCTATATATATCTTTGCCTCATTAAATTTTTTGAGTTTAAATAAAACCTCTGCATAGCAAGCCATAAATTGTGGTTTAAAAACATTTTGTTTTAAAGATTTTTCTAAGTAAGGCTCTGCGTCTTCATATTTTCCTAATCTTTTTAAATTATCCCCTTTCCAACCATAAGATAAATAATCATTAGGACTTAACTCAATCGCTTTGTCGTAATATTTTATTGCTTCTGTTGGGTTACCAAGTTTTGATAAAGAAACTCCTTTTTCTCTATAACTATGGTAATCATTATGATTTAACTCAATCGCTTTGTCGTAATATTTAATTGCTTCTGTTTCGTTACCAAGCTTAGATAAAGAAACGCCTTTATCTCTATAACTATGGTAATCATTAGGATTTAAATTAATCGCTTTGTCAAAATATTTAATTGCTTCTGTTGGATTACCAAGTTTTGATAAAGAAACTCCTTTTTGCCTATAACTATGGTAATCATTAGGATTTAACTCAATCGCTTTGTCGTAATATTTAATTGCTTCTGTTTCGTTATTTTTACATGATAAAAAAACTCCCAGACATCTATAAAAAAAATAATTAGGATTAATCTCAATTGCTTGTTTTAGATAATTTTCTTGTTTGTCATAATCTTTTTTATACCCAGATTCTTCCGACAAAAAAAACAAAACAAAGTCTTTATCCTCATATTGTTTGGCAAGATTTAACCCTTGATTTATTAGATCAAATTTATCCTCGTCTTTTATAGCGTTTGCTGCGAGTCGTTCTATCTCAATATATTTTTCTTCTCTCTCTTTGCGAGTCAATTTACTCCCCCTGTTCCCACAAATAGAATTATTATCGCTTTATCTATATTTTACTAACCTCTCTAAAATCAGTTATGATATTTTCATCTATATTAATTTTTTTATTCTTCTTTTTTTGCGGGTCAATTTAAGTCTCTTCATTTCCAAAATTTGTTTTAAAATCCATTTTCCCATAATTCATTTTCGCTTAAATCTATATCATCGTCCCAACTTATCCCATATCCGCCATTATCAACTTTTACATTCTTAAAAAAACTCGGATTTTCTAATTTTTTATATAATTCATTTCTATTAATTATTTTTTTACAATCAAATCGTTTTATCGTGTTATCGGTAAATAATATTTCTACAATCAAATTAGGTTGAGTTTTTAGTGATTTAATTTTTGGTGGTTTTGTATTCATTAAATTAACCCTGGTAGTTGCTTGAATTCTTGAGTTTTCCAAATTTTTTCTAAATCAACTTTATATTCTTCCGCCCATTCTTTTACTAACTTCATAGCTTTAGGCGGAAGATCACCTTCTATCATTTCTAAAGTATTTAAATCAAATATAGCATTATACTCATTATAAATTGCGTGAAAATGTGGTGGTAAATGGTCATTAAAATACATTTTAATAATAATACCATAAAATCTTGTAATAATTGGCATAAATACTTGTTTTTCTCCTCCCTAAATTAATCTATTTTTATATTTTAGAAATTATTTATATTTTTCTTCTCTCTCTTTGCGAGTCAATTTAAGCCCTCCTCTGGAAACAATGGGTAGCTACCCATTGTTTCCAGAGGATATAACCCATATTAATTTCTGTAATTTTATACCTCTATGAGAATTGTTTACCAATTTCCTTTATAATAAAGTGGAGCATCGCTAATTTTTATATATTTAAAGCCAGTTTTTATGAAATATAGGGACTCTGAATGCCCTATTATGAAATAACTATCGTTTTTTAGTGCATCATAGAATTTTTGGACTATTTTTTCTTGATCTTCTTTGTTAAAATATATCATTACATTTCTACAAAATATTATATCGTATTTTGCATCAAATTTATCTGTTTTTAGATTTAATCTGCTAAATTTGACAGAATTTACTATTTTTCTATCGAGTTCGTATAAAGAAGTGTCTATTTTTTTGAAATATCTTGTTATATACTGAGGTGGCGTTGTTCTTAGCCTTTTATCGTCAAAAAGACCTTTTTTTGCCTCTTCCAAAACGCTTGTGTTTATGTCAGTACCATAAATTTCTACTAAGTTTCTTTCGAGTAATCCTTTTTCATCAAGAAGCATAGCCAAAGTGAATGCTTCTTCTCCAGATGAACTCCCAGCACTCCATATTCTAACTGGAGTTCTTCTTTTTTCGATAAAATCAGGGATAATACTTTCGATCAGAGCATCGTAGTGTTTTACATTTCTAAAAAAATAAGTCTCGTTTGTAGAAACTGCATTTAGCATTTCATCAAGTTCGTAGGCATCTCTACTATTTTTTAGATAATTGTAATATTCATCAAAATTAGAAAACTCTTTTGCTTTTAGTCTTTTTCTTAATCTATTTGAGAGTAGAGTTATTTTTGATTCTTTTAAATAAATCCCAGCCATTTCATGAATGAGGGTTGCAAATTTTTCAAATTCGGATTCGGTTAATCTTATAAATTCCATTGATTTAACTTTCTATCTTAATATCTTCTGTGCTTTGTAGAATCCTTGAAATTTCAAGAATAATAATGAGTTTATCGTTTAATTTACCAATTCCATTTATAAACTCTGCTTTTAATCCAGAAACAGTTGGCAATGATTGTTCTATCTGATCATTAGAAAGAGTTACTACTTCGGCAACGGCATCAACTATTAAACCAAACTGTCTTTTACCAATTTCTACAATTATAATTTTAGTTTTTTTGCTAATTTCAACTTTGTCCATACCAAATCTTTTTCTCAAATCAATTACAGGTATTACATTACCTCTTAGATTTATAACACCTTCAATAAATTTAGGAGCTTTTGGAACAACTGTAATTTCTTCCATCTTTTTTATTTCAAAAACATTTTCTATTGGTATCCCGTAATTCCCTTTTCCAAGTGTAAACAAAATTAACTGTCTTTCATTTCCTACTGCGGAATGATCCTGTAACATAATTATTCTCCTTATATATGACGTAACACAATAGGCTTAAGCCCGTTGTTCATTTTAGCATATCTAATATTTGAACTGACATTTTAATATTTTTCTTTCCTTCTTCTTTCCAAACTAATTTATAAAATTCGCAATTTATACAATTACCAAGTTTTTCTGCATACACACCTTGTACTTTTCCACCACAAAATGTCCCTGCAATAACCCAGCAACACCTTCCACCATTTACTCCACTATGAAGACCATTTATCTTATTTTCGACTGAAGCAGGACAAACACCAAGTTCATTTACCTTATTAACATTGGGTTCGCGACCACATTTTTTAAATTCCCAACAATTTAGTTTTTTTTCCATAGTATTTCCTTTGTGTCTATGTATATACCAAGTTTTTTTCTTTTTCTTTGATATTAGAACTAAAAATCTCTTGTAAGTCATTATATTTTAACTTTTTTTTAGTTTTTAGCATAATTTCTATACATCCAGCCTTTACATCAGAAATATTATCTTTTAGCCCTTGTTTTAACAAATTATTTATTAAAAATCCATGCCCTTTTGTAATTTTAAATATAGTTTTTATTATATCAAGTTTTAGGGTAGAATTACAATTATTAAATAAATTTTTTAAAATTCCAATACTTTTTTTCATCTGCAAATTGCCCAATGCCCAAACACAGGCTCTTTGCACTTCGTAATGTTCATTTAATAACACTTTTTCTATAATATTTAAAGAAGATTTATTCTTTTTAATACCTAAAGCCAATGCAGAGTGAATTTTTACATAAATATTGTTAGAATACAAAAGCCTTCTTTCCAACTCTTCATTACTCAAATAAAGAATGTCTTTTGATATATTTATTCCATCATAAGGACTTTCGATAAAATTTACTTCCTCTGTGTTTTGCGAATAAATATTATTAAAGAATATTTGGAATTTTTTGATAATCTTATTCGTCTGCCCAATTATTTTTTGGTAACCATATTTAAAATTTATCTTTTTTAAGAATGTGTTATTTTTTTGCAACTCTTCATCATATTGCTTTCTCGAATGTGTATCTTTTAAGATAGAATAAGCCTTCAAAATTTCTTTAAACTCTTGATTTGTATCTTTTTCTTTATTAACATCCGGATGAAATTTCAAAACCATTTTCTTATATGCTTTTTTCACTTCGCCATCAGTCGCAGTTTTTTCTATTTGTAGAATATCATAATAATTAATAAATTCATTTTGTACAAGCATAACACCTCCTAATTCCCTCACATATCCCAGTCTTAATAAAACACGAAGAAGATATGAAGTTTCACGAAGATTTAATTAAAAAGGTATTTTTTTATATTTCTTCATGTCCTTCATGGTGAATCTATTAAACCAATCAATTAATTACGCAAAATTCTTCTGCAAAAATTTCTTCTGGATTTTTATCAAGCATTAATAATTCTTCATAAAAATCTTTTAGTACTCTAATATTATCTTCTATTCTATCAGTATCTTTTTCGTCAATAATTTTATTTATATCAATGATTTTTTCTTCAATTTGATTTTTTAGTTCACAATCAACAGTTTTTTCTCTTAAAATATCTTCAATTTTTGCAACCAATTTCCTCGCTTCTACTCTTAACAAATTAAAGTCGTTTTTTTTGTGTGGAATCTTTTCTGAAATCAAAATATTAATTTCATCCTCAGATAGATTTAGATTTGAATTAATAGTAATTTTTTGAGTCTCTCCTGTATCTAAATCTTTTGCCCTAACATTAACAATTGAGTCAACATTGATGTCAAAACAAACTTCAATTCGTGGCACTCCTTTTTTTGCTTTCCTAATCCCAGAAAGTATAAATTTACCAAGACTAATATTATCCTTAGCATCTTTATTTTCGCCTTGCAAAATGTGAATTTCTACATCTTCTTGATCGTCTGATATTGTAGTAAAAATTTTAGTAGCCTCAGTTGGAATACTCGAATTCCTTTCAATAATCGGTATAAAAAGTCCACCGTCAATTTCTATCCCAAGACTCAAAGGCGTAACATCAACCAAAACCACGCCAGATATTTCACCCTTAATTATTCCTCCTTGAATAGCAGCACCCATTGCAACTACTTCGTCAGGATTTATACCAGCAAAAACTTTTTTACCAAGACAGTCTTCAATTTTTTTTCTTACCAAAGGAATCTTCGTTGAGCCTCCGACCAAAATAATTTTATCAACAGCCTCAATTTCTATCTTTGCATCCAAAATCGCATCTTTTGTAAGTTGAATCGTTTCGTCTATATAGTCTTCTATTAATGCCTCAAACATATCTCTTGTTACTTCAAAATTAAGATGAACTGGTCCTTTTTCTGTTGCACTTATAAAAGGAATATTTATTTCAACTTTTTCAAATGAAGATAATCTTTTTTTCGCTTCTTCTACTTCTTCTGTGAGTTTTTGGATGGATAGTTTATCTTTTGACAAATCAATCCCCGTATCACCGCCAAATTCTTTTATGATTAAATCTTTTAATCTATTATCAAAATCCATTCCACCGAGTTTATTATTGCCCTTTGTTGCTTTTACCTCAAAGACCCCATTTTCAATCTCAAGTACAGACACATCAAAAGTACCGCCTCCGAGGTCATAAACTACGATGTTGTGATTGTTAGTTGTATTAAGCCCATAAGCTAAAGAAGCTGCTGTTGGCTCGTTTATGATTCTTAGAACATTAAGCCCTGCAAGTTTACCAGCCTCAATTGTAGCCTGTCTTTGCGAGTCAGAAAAATATGCAGGGACAGTTATTATCGCACTACTTATTTTTTCACCAAGATATTTTTGGGCATCTTCTTTTATTTTTGACAATATATAAGAAGATATAACTTGTGGTAAAAATTCTTTTTTGCCAATCAAAGTTTTTTCTGCACTCCCCATTTTTCTTTTTATCCCAGTAATTGTTTTTTCTGGGTTTATCATAAATTGATTTTTTGCACTGTCCCCAACCAAGACTTCATTTTTATCTGTAAAAGCAACGATTGAAGGAGTAATCCTGCTTCCTTTGATGTCTGGTATTATATACGCTCTTCCCTTGTCAAAATATGCACAACAAGAATTCGTTGTCCCTAAGTCTATCCCTATCACTCTCCCCATAAATCCTCCCCAAACTATACTTATACTGTTATATGGAAACAACTCTATAGAAACAAGGGGTAGCTACCCTTGTTTCCAAATGATGGATATAGAGTTTCCATAGTCATTCTATAATTAAAACTTCTTATTAAGCATTGTTGTTAAAAATCCTGTTAGTCCACTTAAAATAAATGTCATACTAAATATTGGTATTAACATTACTGGTTGTTTCCAGCCTATCAATATTGCAATTGGTGCTATTATTAAGAATCCAAACAATATTCCTTTTATTATGCTATTGAGTTTTATGTCTATTAGAGAAACGATTATGCCAATAACAATCCACATAGTAAAAGCTGATAAGTTTGCATCCCATGTCAGTTTTTGTATAATCATTGGGATTACATCAATGATCCCCATTACTATTCCTACTAATAAACCAATGATAATTTTTTTGCTAGTATTCATATTAACTCCATTTATAAATTTTTGTTTTAATCAGAAACTTAATTCTATCTTAACAAATTTAGTATAAAAACTTTTATTGACATTAAAAGTTTCGTTATATTTTCGGTAGTTTTCTGAGTTTGTTTTACTTTTTTTTTAATAGAATATTTTAATTTTTTATTTAACTTTTTTGACAAACTAAAAAATTTTAGGTATATTATGAATATTGGTTAGCAATTTTGAATAATTTCTATTAATAAGGAAACGATATGCTAAGACAGTTTAGAGTTGTAGATGGAAAATTAACTGAGTGCAACAAAGAAAAAGGCGAAGTGATGATTTTTGTAAGCCCAGATAAATTAGAAATTAGAAATTTGATTGATGCTTTTAAAATAGATGAGCATAATTTAAACTCAGCATTAGATTCTGATGAAATTAGTAGACTTGAGATTGAAGACGATCACACGATGATTATTTTAAAAAGACCAAAAAATTATTCCACAGAGGATAATTTGTTATTTAGAGTAACTTCTATTGGGATTTTTTTATTTAAGGATAGGCTAATTATTGTAATGCCAGAAGATATTCAAATTCTCGAACAAAGACATAGTATGAGGTTACAAACATTAAACGATATTTTAATCAAATTAGTTTATGGAACAATTTCGCATTTTCTTGGACACTTAAAAGTTATAAATATGATGTCTGATTCAATCGAACAAAAAATTGGTACTTCAATGGAAAACAAATATTTAATACACATGTACACCTTAAGAAAAAGTCTTGTCTATTATATGACAGGGATAAATTCTAACATGGCAGTAATTGATAAATTAAAAATGTTTTCTGCTAAATTGGGTTTTTCTGAAGACAATATGGAACTCCTAAATGATATAATAATAGAAAATGACCAATGCAAAAAACTTGCAGAAACATATTCTAATATTCTTACTGTAATGATAACATCTCGTGATGCCATTGTGAACAACAAATTAAGTAATATAATGAAAAGATTAACAATAATCACAACAATTTTTATGCCACTAACTTTACTCTCTGGTATTGGTGGAATGTCAGAATGGTCTGCAATTACAGGCGGTACGCAAAATTGGTATATTACTTATCCACTATTCTTTTTGGGGTTAGGTCTCATTGCAGTCGTAACTTATTTTATTTTTAAGTGGAAGGGCTGGACTTAATAGTTTTCTTCTTTCAAAAAAAGAATAATTTAACTTGAGAAATCAGATTTATCAAAACTCCGAATAAACAAAAGAATAATTAAGAAGTGTTAAACTTAGTTTTACAATATTTTCTTTCTCAAAGCCGAGTTTTGACAATATATTTTTACGAGTATCATGTTCTATAAATTTGTCTGGTAAGTTTATTGAGTTAAATTTTATCTTATTTTCTGAAGTTGCAATTAATGATGAAATTTCTTCAGCCACAGAGCCAGAAAAAATATTTTCTTCTATTACAAGCACACCCTTATATTTTGCAATTTCTGCAACTAACGACTCAGTTGGAATAGGTTTTAAGACTCGTAAATATAAAATTCCACAACTAACGCCAGATTCTGCTAATTTGGTAGCCGCCTCATTCACCATATCAACAAATGTCCCAACTACTACAATTAATAAGTCTTTTCCTTCTTTAAGTAATACAAAAGGATTTTTTTCTATATCTGGGTGATAATGATTTAACTGTGATTGTGTTGCAACATCTTTAGGGTATCTAATTGCAACTGGGGATTTTAAATTGTAAGCGTATTCAAACATCATTTTTAGCTCTGTCGCATCACAAGGAGATAAAATTGTCATGTTTGGCATCATTTTTAGAGTACTTATATCAAATTGCCCTTGATGAGTCTCCCCATCAGCACCAACAATACCTGCCCTATCGATAGCAAAAATAACAGGAGATTTACTTATACATATATCTTGTATAATCTGGTCAACAGCACGCATTAAGAATGTCGAATAAACTGAAAATACAGGTCTTAATCCACCATACCCAAGTGCCGCACAAAATGTAGTTGCGTGTTGTTCTGCAATACCAACATCAAAAAATCTATCTGGGAATTTCAAATTAAATAAATTAAGCCCTGTCCCTTCTTCCATAGCAGCAGTTACAGCAACAACATCTTTGTACTTTTCGCCCATTTCTACTATTTTTTCTGCAAAAATATCAGTGAATGTTTTTGATTCTTTAATTTCAATCTTGCCATTAACCATAAGATAAGGAGTAACTCCGTGGAATGCCGTAGGATTTCCTTCTGCAAGTTTAAACCCCTTTCCCTTAGTCGTTTTGACATGAAGTAGAATAGGTCTTTTAACATTATGTTTTATTTTTGTTAGAATAGTGATAAGTTCTTCCACATTATGACCATCAATTGGTCCAATATATTCAAACCCAAGATTTAAAAAAATATTCTCATAACCCAAAAATATTTTTAGTACTTTTTCGATCTTTTTTGCAAACCAAAAAATAAACCTCACCAACCCTTTATCTTTTTTCATCACATCATAATACAAATCAGTCAATTTTTGATAAGGTCTCGATGCAGTAAGCTCGCCTATGTGCTTAGAAATTGCACCAACATTCTTACCAATTGACATCTCATTATCATTTACAATTACTATAACAGGTAACTTTAAATGCCCAATGTGATTAAGCCCCTCAAAAGCCTCGCCACCACTCAAAGCACCATCGCCAATCACAGCAACTATATTATTATTTTTATCCTGAATTTTATTAGCACAAGCAAAACCACAAGCAGATGAAATAGCAGTAGAAGAATGCCCAGAGTCAACAGGATCATAAATTGATTCTTTTCTACGAGGAAAACCACTAAGTCCGTCCCTTAGCCTAATTGATTCAAAATTTTTGTTTCTACCTGTAAGAAGTTTATGAACATAAGATTGATGACCAACATCAAAAATAATCGTGTCATCTGGAGCATTAAACACATAATGAATTGCAGTGATTAGCTCAACAACACCAAGATTACTCGCTAGATGCCCACCGTTTCTGCTCATCACAGAAATTATTTTTTCTCTAATTTCCTTACAAAGAGTCTTTAATTTATCCTTTGGGATTTTTTTCAAATCATCGGGCGAGTTTATATTTTCTAACATTTTCTAAACCTTCTTACTTAGTGACATTGGCGAATATCACCTTTTTTTATACTTATAAAATATAACACTAAAAAATTTATTATTCAATAATATTCTTAAAATGTTTTAATTTGTGAATATTTTTTTACAAATAGAGGAGAAAGTTTTTTGGATGAATTGCATATAATTGATACAAATATGAAATTCATCATAACGGACTTTGTATATCAATCTTGATATTTTCTGATAAATTTAGATAAATCATAGTGGTTTTTATCGATTTATGCCCCAAAAGTTTCTTAATTATTCTAATATCAACTCCAGATTCTATAAGATGTGTTGCAAAACTATGCCTTAAACTATGACAAGATACCTTTTTAGTAATATTGGTTTTCTTTAAAGCATTGTAAAAAATTTGCTGAACAGTTCTAATATTATACTGCTTATTACTTATTGTTTTAAATAAATATTCTTTTGGACTTCTTCCTTCAATCAGTTTCTTTATTTTATCTACTAATTTTTGTGATAAAATTGTAATTCTATCTTTTTTACCTTTACCTTCTTTAATTATAATTTTAAGATTTTCTAAATCTAAATGACAAATTTTTAGTTTAACAACCTCACTAACCCTTAAACCACTACCATAAAGTACAGAAATAATTAAATAATGATTATTATTCTTAACTTGAGCCAATAATTCAACAATTTCATCTTTTGATAAAATCATAGGAATCCGTTGTTTTCCCCTAACTTTATTTAAAATATAAGGGCATTCTTTTTTAACAACAAACTCATAAAAACATTTTATCGTCTGATAAGATAATCGCCTGCTTTCTTCACTTTTGATATTTTCTAAAAAAGCTTCAATTCTTTTCTCTGGTGAAAATTCGTTTTTTAAAGAAAATTTTAAAAACTCCTCAAGATAATACAAATAACTCTTAATTGTGTTAGTAGAATAATTTCTATTTACAAGATTTGTTTTTAAATTTTTTAACTTTTCTTCTATAAATTTATCCATACATCCTCCTATATTAATTAAAGCAAAAAATATTAATTTTCGTTTACAAAATTAGAAAAAAATCTTATAATTTTTAGACGAATTACGAAATTCGTATAATTGGAGTTATCGGCAATACCCATGCCCTAACAACAAGGTAAAATGTTTAGTGTAAAGATGTTAGATAGATTTATAATATTTTTTTTAGTATAAAAGATTTACTTTTATTAAAAGGTTTTTTCTATTATTATTTATGATAGTTGGTTTGTATAGTAGAACGGGCATGGGTACTGCCGATAACAGCAAGTTCATGTTCACTCGAGTACTCGCTCAGGTCGCGGTTTTTCTTGCTTTTTTGTTTGAAGAGGAAGCAACAAAAACCTTGACCACATTGCCGACTGTTTTTTTGAGTATGATTGTCGGTTGGTTGGGTTATAATAGATTTTTGGAATTATGTCGGCAACGTCATGAACTTGCGAAACGATATGAGTAATCATCTAAACCATTCTAATAAATATTTCAGGCTATATTATTAAATATCTTAGTTTTAAATCTATTTTCTCTAATTATTGTAATGACATAAAGGTTATACAACCCCTAAAGTTGATGTTGTAATTTTAGGTATTAAAGTTGGCATTACTTTAAAGTTGATGTTAAAAGTCTTTGTTAAATATATAAGTTATTTTAAACCTAATTCCTTAATTTGAAACAACCCTAACTTTATGTTATGTCAAAAGTTGCACTTCAATATTGAAGTTGTAACCTAAAAACTTAAAGATACTTTTAAGTTTTAAAACGATGATAATTTATGATATTTCAATAAGTTAAAGGTGGTTAATGAAAATTGTAGGAGTGCGTTTGTTTAATTAAAACAAGTATAATTTGTTTGTTTGCAAATAGTTAGGAGTAAAATATTTTAGCTGTATTTTAGTTAAAAAGAACTAAAAATTGTATATCTTGTTATATATGAATGAGTTAAATATATTTTAAGAAATGGTTTTAAATAAAACCGTTCCCCAACTCCCGCCCCAGTCTTTTGTTTCTTTAAAGTAACAAAAAACGAATGGGGTATCACCAAAAGATTAGTGATGTAGAATATCAAAAACATTGTTTCTCTTGATATATCAATGAGTTACAAGTGTTTTACAAAACACTTTTAGAAACACTCAATAAGCACTGTTTAAACTAAAAAAGCATAGAGATAGAAAAGCGAAACGCTTTTAACTAAAATCTTTCTCCCCAACTCCCGCCCCCGTCTTTTATTTCTTTAAAGTAACAATAAGTAAATGGCACATCACCAAAAGATTGGTGATGTAGAATATTAAAAACATTATTCCTCTTGATATATCAATGAGTTACAAGTGTTTTACAAAACACTTTTAGAAACAGTCAATAAACACCGCTTGAACTAAAAGAAGCGTAAATACACCAAGAAGGATGTTTTTAAATAAAATCACTCCTCAAAACTCCCGCCCCCGCCTCATTACGCTTTTTTCACGGTATTTTTTACTGGTTGGTATTTCACCCCCGCCCTCTATCTCAACCTTTCTTTGGTTAATAATTATTACTTTTTAATACTACTATCCGTAATTATTGGGCTTTCTTATATCACAAAGAGTATATTAATTTTAATAAATAGTATAACAGAGTGAATTTGTATTGACAATGTGGTCTAAATTATATATATTTACACTATGATTAAAAACAAAAAATTACAAATTAGATTACCAGAAGAACTCTTAGAGTATCTCAAAAAAGTAACAAATAATATATCTTTATACCTCCGTAATTTAATACAAGAAAAAATTGACAACAATCAAAAGAGCGAACCACACCCATTAGCACTTGCCCCTCGTACTCCGTATCTCTACTATGCAAAACTTTTTAAAGTAATCGATGGTGACACTTTATTACTCGATGTCGATGTTGGCTTTTTTATGAATATAAAAATTAAAGTTCGTCTTGCAGGTGTTAATACTCCGCCTCTTTCCACACTTGAAGGTATTAAAGCCAAAGAGTTTGTTGAAAATGAATTAATAAATTGTCAGTTAATTATCGAAACTCGTAAAAAAGAAAAATATGGTCGTTATCTTGCCTATATCTATTATCACAAAGAATTTACGAAGTTTGAAGATATTATTAGGAATGGTAAATTATTAAATGATGAATTGATTAATAAAGGATTTAGTGATATATATCAATAAATCCTTTACTTAATTTCTTAATTAACTTTGCGGTCTAAACATTGATAGAATAACTCTTGCAGTTCCTTTGACCAACTCATAATCATTGAACCAGTACTATTAACATTCTCTTTTGTTGGTGGCTCTTCACATAATAATAGCAATTCACCAACGGCTTTTAATTTACTCATTCTAAAAACAAATTGACTCTCAATTTCTGCTAAACCTGTGTTATCTGGCATAAAATTTCTCCTTACATAAAATTTATATTTACAAAAGTAAAAATATTAGATAAAATAGAAATGGGTTTTTAAAAAAATTATTATTTTGTTCGATATAAATTGTTTTATTTATAAAACCTCCTTTGTTTTTTAGAATTCTTTAAGAATTTGATATACTTATTATATCGATTTATAGATATTTGTCAATAGGAATTTATCATATTTCTAAAAATAATATCTATAAGTCGAGATTATTAGAGATAAAAAATGGACTGGATTAAAAAAATAGAAATTATTGAGGCTAAACTGAACCTTAATACAAATCAATTAGCTAAAACTTTAAATATAAATTCTCGATATATCTATGAAATAAAAAGTGGTAAAAATAAAAATCCGTCTGCTAAGTTTGCAAATGACTTAATAAAAGTTTTAGGAATAAGTCCCGACTGGCTTTTCTCTGATAATGACGATGGGGATGTTATAAAAAACAATAATTTATCACTCGAAAACGAAAAGTTAAAAAAAGAACTTGAAGAATTAAAAAACTACTATTCTCAAACTATTGATAATATTTCAGATAGAGAAGAAATTATATCAAAAATCAATGAAACTATTCAAAATTTAGACAAAGAAACTTTAAAATCGTTATATACTATTTTAAAACCGTTTGAAAAGAATTAAATATATTATTTTACTATAATACACCTAAAAATATCAATAATCCTATCTAAACATAGTTTATCAAAGTTTTTTTTCTATTCTTAGAAGAAATATTAATTTTTATTTACAAAATTAGAAAAAATCGTTATAATTCTTTGAAATTGTTAATTTTATATAATTGTAGTTATGAATAATCTTGATTTTTGGATGATAAAATGAAATATAGTTATAGTTTGTTAATAAGAGAATATATTTATCCAGAGAAAGTCGAATATGATGATACTAAGCTATTTCAATTAGTTTGTCCTGAATGTAAAGAACCTGTATTTAAAGTAAAAAGAGATGACAAAATTAATTATTTTTCTCATTATAAAAAAAAGTCCAATGATGATATTTGTAATTTGAGAGTTGATTCAAAAAATAAGAATGAAATTGAATTAGAATCAAAAGAAAATAGAGGTCAAAATCTAAAGCATTTTTTATCAGTATTTAAAAAATATTTGGCATTAAATGAAACTGGCAATGATAAAATTATTAATATATTAGAGGGAATTTTAAATAAATCTAAAGGTATTAATCATATATTGGACTTCTATATCGAAATTGTAAAATCATTTGATTTTCAGAAACAACAACTTTTTGATTGTTTTGATGATTATTTTATGGATATTACTGAGAATAATACAAAAAAATTTCCAACACAATTATCTATTGATTTACAAAAAAATTATGCATTTGATTTTTATCAACATCTTACATCTGAAATAGTAAAAGATAATTTAAAATTTTTAATATTATATTCTGCTGGTTTCTTAACAGAAAGAATATCTTTAGCTTCAAAAATTAGAAGAATTGAGAGATGGGAAAAAATAATTGTTGATATAATTTCAAAATTTTTTTTACCTATGAGCATAGATGAAGCAAATAATTTATTGAATTATTTAAAGGAATATAAATTTAATAAAGAAAGTAATTTTATTTCAGAAAATTTATTGCAAAAAATATTTTCTGAAATATATCATGAATCTTTAGGTGTTTTATTAAGATTACCATATTTTGAAATGTTAAAAGATACAACAATATCAAAAATTAATACAATTTCTAATAGCCAGCAGTAAGCCATAAATTTGGTTGTAATTATTAAAATAAAAGATTTGAGGATAAAAAATTGGGTGATGATATATTAGATAAATCAACAAAATTTTTAGAAATATTATCAAAATATTTTGCTCCTATATTTGTAATGTCTGGAGTTATTTTATTTATTCCTGATAATTGGATATTACATTTAGGATTAGATACATTTAAAAAACAATTTCATTTATATATTGGTTTAACATTTTTAATTACTTTATCATTTATTTTAATTACACTTTGCAGTTTTATCTATAAAAAAATAAAATCTGAAATAGAAGAGTTAAGAAAAGTAAGTGAAATAAAAAAATATTTGAAAGAATTAACTCCTAAAGAAAAAGAGATATTAGAATCATATATAAAAAAAAATACTCAAACACAAAATTTAGATTATAAAAATGGTGTAACATCTGGATTAGTTAGAAAAGGAATATTATATCGAGCATCTAATATTGGTACTATCTATTGTCATTTTGATTATAATATCTATCCATGGATTTTTAAATATTTAAAGAAAATATCAAAAACAACTGATAATAAATAAATTATGATTTATTAAGGAGATTTAAATTGAGTAAAGATTGGATTATTAAAGAACTAGAAAAGAAGAATAAAATTTATGATTCTGTTTTTATAATGAATCCAGAATCAGTAAGTCAAATTGATAAAGATATTAATTTTATATATAGTGGAATTGGTGAAAGTTTAAAAGGAACAAATTTATCTATTTTTAACCAAGATTTTAAAATTGAAGATGTAATTTCTGAATCTCGTACTATTAGAAAATCAATGTTTGTATTATGCAATCCTGATAAAATAACAAAGGATAAAAAATTGAATTCGTTATGGTATTTGAGAGGAGAAATCATTTGCTCAATGTTAGATTATTTTTTATCATTTGATTTTATTCTAGATATTCCTATAAAATATTGTGATAATAATAGAATAATAAATTTATTACATCTTATTAGTTCATATACTGATTGTTATCATATAAAGTTAGTCTTAGAAAGAGAAGAAAAACTATATTCAATAACTATTCAGGATGGGTTTGGTAATGGATGGTTAATTGATACTCTTAATGGAGCTAAGATTAAATTAATGAATAAAATTAAGTCATATATTAACCTAATTAAATCTATTGAGAAATATGAAAATGATTTATCAAATACTGATTTATTAGATGAAATAGAAAACAATTTAACTCTTTTACTTGAAAGTAATACAGATGTTTATGATTGATAAATTTATTGAAATTTATTATAAGGAGAATTTCAAATGAGTAACATGATGATGTTTGATCCACAATTAATTATTTCTGGAATAGGAGCTACCTTACAAGCTATTCAAACATGGTTACAATTTAGCAATTTTTTGATAACCTACTGGAATACTAGTAATTAATTCCCACCTAATCCCCTTCATATCCACTCACCACCCAGCGAGACAAGATAATTAATCACATTCTCACAAACACCCCCTCTAACGAAAAACCCAACAGATTAAACAAGGTAAGAGAGTACAAAATAAGAGTCCATAAAAATTCCAGCACCTATAACTTTTCAAACAGTTCTATTATAACGCCTTCTGGGTCTGTTGTATAAACGATGTTATATTTATTCAATCCAAATCTAACTGTTTGAGGTTCAGATATAAATTTTATCCCTTTTTCGAGTAATTGACTATACATATTTTTTAAATCAAACACTTCAAAGCATATTTCATACAATCCATAAGAAGTAAAATTTTCTATAAATTCTTTTTTATTTGATACATTTTTATTGTCAATTATTTGAGTTAATTCTAAATAAGACTCTTTGTTATTAAAACTCTTTTTTAACATAACAATTCTCATAGAAATAGTATCAATATTTAAATATTTATTTATATTTTTATCATTATTTTTATTTATATCTAATATTTTCTCAAAACCAAGAATATCAATATAAAATGGTAATAAATTATCTATATTTCTTACACAAATACCAATATGGTCAATTCCGCCAATCATTAAAATTCCTTTAATTACTATTTTTCTTTAAGATATAATTATTTATTTTTTCGATTGTGTCAAAATTTGATATAATTAAATCTTCAGATTCTATTTCTATTTTGAAATATTTTTCTATTTCTGTCATTATAGATATAAATTCTAATGAATTAATGTTAAATTGTTCAATAAGATTATCTTTTTCATTTATTTTTGAAATATCTATTTTCTTTTTATTCTTTTTTATTATTTTTAGTATATTATTTATATTATCTACCATAAGAATATACAGCCTCTCTTTTAATAAATATTTATATCAATAAAATCAGTAGTATTATTTATATTATCCCAAGTTTTAGAAAAAATACCAGGTAATAGGTTAGTTTTGATACTATATGAGTAAATATTATTCCATAAGTCGTTTTTTTGCTCTTTATAGTAAAAATTAATAATGTTATTATTATATTCTACTTTTAAGAAAATATTTGTTGTATCTATTTCCTTTTTTAATAAATTTGATTTTTTTTCTAATTCAGGGTATAAAATATTGATAAATTTGCCCATTTCTAAACCAAACATTATTTTATGCCCATTTTCCAGTTTTAGTATTATTCCATTTTGGAAAGATTGTCCTTTTTCGCTATAACTAATAATATTTGTTTCAAAATTAAAATCTTTATTATTGGTTTTATAGTAAATTTGAGGAGCGTCATCTTGCAAAAGCCATAAATTATATATTTTATCTTTTGATAAGACTATTTGTATAGAATTATTTGATATTTCATTAATTGTAGCATTATTTTTGTTTTTTATGATAATATTATTGTTTTTATTGGATTTTTCATTCATTTTAGTTTTTATAGCCTCAATATCTAATGAATTTATTATATCATATAAAATATTTTTAGTTATGGAGATAAAATTTTCTAATTGATTTTTTATTTTATCAAATCTATAAGTAGCTCTCATTATTTCTATAGACAAAACATTAATTGTTTGATTATAATTTTTGGTTAATTCATTATAATTATATTCTATATTATTTAAAATATCTTCTTTAATTTCGCCTTTTAGTAAGTTAAATAACATTTTATAAAAAACATTCCTAAAATTTATCTGAAAAAAGATGTTATCAAGTTGTAATTTAGATTTGTCTTTGTTTATATAATTTATCAATTCGTAAGATATTTCTTTAATTTTGTCTTTTTCTAATGCTTCTTTAATAATATTATACATATCAAATAATACATCATACTTAGAAAGATTATTATCAATATCTTTTTTTTGAATTTTCCAGAAAAAACTATAATTATAAGAGGCAAGAGATTTATAAAAACTCTTTGACATATCATATAAAACTTTAAATGGAATTATAAAATCTTTATAAAGGGGTTTTATTCCCCCTTCATGATGTAAACTATCTAACGCATAAAATATTTTTCTTTTTATATCATAACCTTTTATTATAAAAAAATGTGGATGATGTCTTTTCTTATAATCATCAAAGTAATAAAGTTTAAATAAATCTCCAGGTACTAAAATGGATGAGGATTCATCTAAATTTGAGATAATTGTATCAATAAAATCTTCATATTTAGTAAAATTTAGCTTTGATACAGTTATATTAAAGCGTTTTTCCATTATTTGATTATGAAATATCAAAAATCTTTCTATTAATGAATCCATTGTAAACAAATCTATATTATAATAATCATCACAGAAAGACCACCCATAAAAGCTACTGTACAAAAGAAAATAATCAAAATATTCTTTTTTATATGAACTGTATATAATAGCCCACGGCTTGTAAAAACAGTTTACTTCTTTCCATGTTAAGTCGTCTTCATTTGCTAAAATATTATTATTTATATAAAAATTGTTTTTTTTATCCACAAATAACCCCTCAATAATTAACTAATTGTTAAATCTTTAAGCCAGCGTTTTGAAAAAAACCTATGGAATACACCAAAAAGTTTAATAACTTCTTCAAATAAAATAAATAAGATTACTAATTGATATGGTAATTTTAATATGAAGGCAGCTAAAGCCATAAGTGGAACTCCAAAAGCCCACATAGCTATTGAAGCTAGCATAAATTTATACCTTGTATCTCCCCCAGCTTGTAATATTCCCATAAAAAATGTCATATTTAAAACTTTTATCCAAAGCATACAACCATAAATTAGAAGTAAATATTTAGCATAACTAATTGTTGAGTCATTTACTTTATAAAACCCTAATATTTGACTACCACCAATGATTAATAAAGAACCAGCTAATAAAGCTAGGATAAAATTAAACAATAAAAATACCTTAGAATATGAGTAAGCAGTTTCTTTCTCATTAGCACCTATTTTATTTCCTATCATTATTACGGCAGCTGTACACATTCCACCAAAAACCGTAAAAGCTAAACCTTCAATAGTATTAGCAACATTTATAGCTGCAAACCATTCTGTACCAAGTCTTGAGTATATTATGTTATATGCTATCATACCAAACGACCAAACCGCACTTGTTAGCATACCAGGTATTGTTATTTTTGCAAATTTAGGTATAAATTGTAAATCAAACTTAAACATATTTTTGAAAATAAGTAATTTATCTTTTTTTGTTATTATCATAAGAGAGCTAAATTCAAATATTCTTGCTATTACTGTACCAATAGCAGCTCCTTCAACGCCTAATTTAGGAAAATTAAAGTTTCCATAAATAAGTAAATAGTTTAGAACTATATTAATAAGCATTGCAATAGTTGATATTGTTGATGGAAATATAGTATTCTGAATACTTCTTAGACTAGCTGCAAAACCAAAAGAAAATGCAGTAAATATATAGCTAAATCCAACTATTCGTAAATACTTCGCACCAATGCTAATTACTTCTTTATCAGTTGTATAAAGACTTATAATAGCACTCGGTAAAAAGATAGCAATTATCGAAAATATAGTCCCTATAAAGGCATTTATTATTAAACATAAATTTAAACTTTTATTTAAGCCTTCATAATCTTTTTTGCCAAAAAATTGAGCCATAAATACAGAAGAACCTCCTGTAATACCATATAAGAAAAAACTAAATAAAAAATAAATTTGGTTTGCAATACCAACACCAGCAATTGCTTTTTCTCCGAGTTGCCCAATCATTAAAGAGTCTACATTATTAATTGAAACCATTATTATATTTTGTATAATTACAGGTATAGCAAGTGTAAAGATTGATTTGTAAAAAGACTTGTCTTTTAAAGTTGTCATCATATTATTTCTCCGTTAAAAAAATTTAATATTTCATTTAATTGATTATTTTTAAATGTTTTAATTTTATTTTCGTTATTATCGTAAATATTTATTTCTTCGTTTTTTAGTAAAATATAGTTTTCTACTCCAAGTTCTTTGGATGTTTTTATTTTTTGTTCAATAGAAGTATCTAAGTCATCTATATAACAAGAAATATCATTATTTAATTTACGATATATATCATTGGTTAATTGAGTATTTTCTGATATTATGGATATTTTAAAAGGTCTAACACTATTAGGCCAATTAATAATACCATTTTTAAATTTTTGAGAAATTATAGAGTAAATTATCCTTTCTATTCCAATCCCATAACTCCCCATTTGTAATTTATTGTTTAACAAGTTTGAATACATATCATACAATTTATATATATGGGCTATTTCAAGTCCGCTAAATTCTTTTTCATATATATTACTGTCTTCTTTTTTAATAGCAAATTTTTCTTTATCTTCTTTAATAAAAAATATTTCGTTTCCATTAATATCATTTGCTATAAATTCTTGTGAAACATCCTTAAATAATAAGTCTCTACTTGGTGGAGTTAAATAAAATTCAAGGTCAAGTTCATTAAATAATTCTATATACATTAATTTTACAGACTCGTAATAAGAATCCAAATCCTCTTTTGTAGGTGAAAAACTATATCCATCTTTCATAAAAAACTCATTTAATCTAACAGGGTATCTTGTATCTTTTTCACTTCTATATTTTCTTGAAATTTGAAAAAAACTTTTTGTATTTTCTATTTTACTATCAATATTATTAATAAAATGAGTTATTATTTCTTCATGTGTTGGTAACATATACTTAGATTTATTATCATGGGAGAAATAAATACCCATAGTTTTTAAGAAACCGCCTTTTACTCTTTTACTAATAGGAATATTCTCTTCATCAATAAAAGAGGGCATACATATTTCATAACAATTAATTTTTTTCATTTTGTCTTTTATTAAAGAAATGATTTTAGAGTAGATTAGATTACCCAAAGGTAAATAAAATAAAACTCCTTCTTGATGAGTATAAAAAATATATTTTTTCAAATAACTTAATATATCAGAAGAATTGTTTTTGTTTGTAATAAGTGAACTTAAATACATATATACCTCAACAAATTTATACTTTTTTATTCGATTTGATTGTTATAACCAAGTTTACAATTGAATCTATTGTTCTTACATGTTCAACATCAAAATCCTCATAATCAAGGATTTCGATAGAGTATTTGCTTTCTAAAGTTGTAAGTAATTCTACTAATTTAATAGAGTCAAGATAGCCATCTTCTATTAATAAAGTACTGTTATTAATTCTTGATAAATCGTCTTCTGTTTTATCCTTTTTTTTGTTTAATTTTAAAAATTCGTAAATTGACTTTTCTACTTCTTTTTTTAATGATTCCATAATATCCTCCAATTTTTTTATTTCATCAAATAATTTGTATTAAATTTTGTAGAGTGACCTTCACCAACAATAGGCATTCCACAATTAAATTTAAATTCACATTCGTATTTTTCTTCAACAAAGTTATAAATAGCTATAGTTAATACATTATCAAGATAGATATAAGGACTATTCTCACAAAAATTTACAGAAAATGGAGATTTATCTATAATTCTTAATGGATATACTAAAGCACCATCAGAAAAACTAATTTTTTTAATATTTTCTTTAAGTTTTATTTTTTTATCTAATGTCATATCTGAAGCATTTAACATAAATACTTGGTTAGGATGTACTGTTACAACAATTTTCTCTTCATTATTAAATCTAAAAAATCTATGTCCTGCAAGTCTTATAAAATTAGGGTCATTACCATAAACACCAAGTTTAGTAGTCTTATTTTCATTTATAGAATATTTTTCAATAGAACCAGCACCAAAAGAAGAAACATTATCTCTATTATAACCTAACTTATTTAAGGTAATAAAAAATGTATTGTCTTTTAATTCGTCAAATTCAATATGAGCAGGACAATCAGGAATAACATTTATCCAATATTTTTTGTTATGTAAGTCATAAGTAAGACATAGAGAATCCCTTAAACCATTATTATATATTTCTCTTTTTATTTCTACTGTTTCTTCTTCTATCTTTTTAGGATAAGGTAATTTAGGGTCTGTATTCATTTCAACAAGAACCAAATATCTATTGTCTGGAGTAAGATTAACACTATGAATTTGGTCTGCACAAGGAACTGTTTCAACTATATTAAATTTATCGTTTTCAATATCATATTCTATAATGTCTAAATCAACTTTTAAAGATGGGTTTTCAAATCTTTTATACATATCTTTAAATTCCCATCTACAAGTGTACATTTTATTATTAATAATTTGATTTGTAGAAGAATAAACTTTTTGATTGCTACAATTTTCATCATAAATTTTATATGCTTTATTACTTGTCAAATCAATTTTAATAAAAAAATTAGTATGAATTAACGAAACTATTATTAAATTATTTCCTTGCTCTCCTTGATGTGCCATGAATACATATCCAATTAATTGATTAAATGTCATATTATGAGGTGTATTAGGATAATCTTTATATTCTTTCATAATTTCTTTAAAAATATTAACTTCTTCTTTTAAATCTATTTCAAAAACAACTATTTTTTTGTCTTTAAAATTTATCAAATAATAAAAATGGACAAAATCCGAAGCCCAACAAGGCGAAAAAATAATATCTTGACATTGAGGGGGAATATTTAAATTTTCTGGAAAATCAAAGGTATGAACTACCATATTTAATTCTTTTTTCATATTAACCTCTATTATCTTGTTTTTTTACTGCAAAACCATCAAATTCAAATAGTAAATTATCACGACATACATGATTTTCTACAAAAGTAAAATTTGTATTTTCAAGCCCAAATTCTTCTTTAACTTTCAAATAATCAGAATAATAATTTTTATCTTTAAAAAAACATGTTGATTGACAAATATCCGAAAAATCCAATCCATATTGTCCTAAAATTTCTTTTACATTAAGGAAAGTTGTTTTGATTTGATTGTAAGGGTCATTATGATATATTGTATTTCCATTACTATCAATACTTGCTGTACCAGATATTTGGATTTCTATATAATCTTTTGTAATAACTGCTGTTCCTCTTGCAAAAGTTGGATTAAATAAATAATTACTTCCAGCTGGTTCTTTTTGCATTTTATTATAAATCCTACTTGTTATTTGTTTATTATCGTTTGATTTTACACAATAAAGGTCTAAATGAATATCTCTAAACTCACAAGAAGAGCCACCAATACAGGTACTACTTGGTAAAGTGTTGGAATGTATAGAAAAATCTATTTTATTTTTTTCAAAAAACTCAATTCTTGCATCATTGAACTTTTTATAATCAGAAAGTACATCTTTCATATAAATCCATGTTCTTACCACATTATCTGGGTTGAAGTTATTTTGGGATAAATATTTTTCTAAATTTTGGTATAAATTTCTATATTCACATTCGCCATCTTCTAAATAACTATTTCCATCTATATCACTTAAATATAAATGATGAATATCATTAGTAATTATTTGTGTTCCTATATTTTTATTTTTAAAACTACAATATTTAGTTTTAATAGTATTTTGATTAATTATATGAATTCCATATAAAAATACACTTGATAATATACCATCAAGTATAGGTTCTCCTTGTATATATGAAGTAATAACATGTCCACCAATAAAGTCTACTTTTATTTTATCTAAAATATCTCTAAATGATAGATACCCAAATATCTTTTCATAGATTACTTGAATTTTATTTATAATTACAAAATTATATAGTTCAGTATATAATTTTACTATCAAATCTTTATCTTTTATACCATTACAGTCAAGATATATAAAATATCTTACATAACCATCACATTCAATAGTTTTTATTTTTAATAAATCTTTAAAATTAATACTCATATTTCTCCTCCATTAATTTATCTTAAAAACTTCTTCTATTGTATAAAAACCCGCTGATTTGTTATTTAAATATAGGCAAGCGTCAATTATGCCTTTTGCAAAAGTTTTCATATTAAAAATGTTAAGAGTTAATTCCATATTTTCATCTTCAAAACCAAATATTACTTTTATTGAGCCAGCAGTTCCGCCACTTCTAATAGAGTTAAAAGCTATTGTATTTTTTCGCCTTCTTTGTCTTCCGTTTCGTCCGTATTCACAATCTTTCGTAATATCATAACCAAGCTCTTTTGCAATAAGTCTTGAGATTTCTTTTCCAGTTCCACTTGGAGCATCAAGTTTTTTATTGTCGTGAAAATCAACTATATCAATATCAACATCTTTAGGTATATTTTTACAAACATTCTTTAGTACAGAATAAAGGATATGTGTTAGTCTTGAAGTATTAGCAGCTAATAATAAAGGTATCTCAGAAGAAGCGTTTTTTAATATATTTAATTCATCTTCACTAAATCCAGTTGTACCACTAACAAAACTCTTTTTGTGTTTAACACATAATTTTAATGTTGAAATACTCACCTCTGGCATTGTACACTCAACAACCATATCCGCTTTATCGATTATATCTTCTATATTACTATACACTTTGGCATTAATTGCTTTTCCAAGCCCACATAATACCCCAATATCACTCCCTATATAATCCCTATCAATTGGAGCAACACCTCCGATTATTTCGATATTGGGATTTTTATAGGCAGTTTCTACAATTGCCTTACCCATTTTACCATTTGGACCAATAATTAGTAATTTCATTCTAGCACCTCTTAATTTTTAATAAAATTTACAACTTTATCTATAACTTTCTCAAAATTATCAAATAAGAAAAAATGACCTGATTCTTTAAATGTGATAATTTCAGAATTTTTTATTTCTTTCTTAATTTTTTTTGCATATCTTAGCGGTAAATGATAATCTTCTTCACCTACCATAATTAAAGTTTTATTCTTAATCTCTGATAGATTAATATTCTGTTTAGGTAAAGTATTTAAAAATTCATAAATACATTTGGTATAATTATATATATCTTCTTGTTTAAAATTCTTTATAAAAAAATCTTGTCTAATCTTATAATAATTTTTTTGTTGATTTATTGTTTTAGCTCCAAACATATGAATATATGATAATAGAAAAAAATCTTTAAAACTATTATCATTTTTACCTTCTAAAATATTTAATAAGATTTTTAATAATAAAGATGACTGAAAAGAAGTAAAATAATTAGATGGTCCCAAAAGAATTAATTTATCTACAAGATGTGGATATTTTAACGCAAATTTTATAGCTATGTCAGAACCGTAAGATACTCCAAGCAAAGAACATTTATTTATTGATAAATTGGTTACTAAATTTAACAAGTCGTTAATATGTTCATCAAAATTGAGATTTTGATTTTTTGAAGAGTCACCTTGATTTCTTTGGTCGTAATATATTACTCTAAAGTTACTATAAAAAGGGTCAAAATTATATTGTTCTTCATAACTTAACCAAATATTGATATTTTGAAGAGAACCATTTAATATGATTAAAGGAGAGCCGTCCCCTTTTTCTAAATAATTAATAATATTGTCATTTAAAATTAGTTTTTTCATTTAAAAATCCATAACATTTTTAATTAAAATAATGTCCTATTAATAGAATTAATTATTAATAAAGTCAATAAAATTTCTTATTTATTTTTTAATAACATTTAAATAAATATTTTCTTATATTTTCTTATATTTTCTTATATTTTCTTATATTTTCTTATATTTTCTTATATTTTCTTATATTTTCTTATATCATATATATAAAAGAATAACAATTAAATTAATGTTTGTTATAAAATATCCTATTTTGGGTTATTTGTCAAACTAAATTATTATTTCTAAAAAAAATAATAATTTGAGTTTTAAATGTACAAAGATAAACAATATACCAAACTACTAGCTTTACTAAAAAATATCAGAAAAGAAAGAAAACTAACCCAAAAAGATATTGCTGAAAAACTTGGCAAACCTCAATCTTTTGTTAGTAAATACGAATTAGCAGAAAAAAGGCTTGATATACTCGAATTACGACAACTTTGTAAAGTTCTTGGCATTGATTTAAAAGAGTTTATCGATAGATTAGAAAAAGTGTTAGATAATTAAAAAAAATACCGTGAAAAAAGCGTAATGAGGCGGGGGCGGGAGTTTTGAGGAGTGATTTTATTTAAAAACATCCTTCTTGGTGTATTTACGCTTCTTTTAGTTCAAGCGGTGTTTATTGACTGTT